>Ga0310690_10003456_pt1 | contig 23661 bp, 18 predicted proteins | sample AusTroGonzalo_MG_2_FD_207661 | JGI IMG/M metagenome (GOLD analysis project Ga0310690, IMG submission 207661) | Bovine rumen microbial communities from tropical cattle in Woodstock, Queensland, Australia - Gonzalo_04 (v2) (version 2) | ecosystem: Host-associated > Mammals > Digestive system >... | reverse complement strand
TATGTTCATTTCAAAAAAAAAAGAGCCGTTGATGAGAGTTGAACTCATGACCCCATCCTTACCAAGGATGTACTCTACCACTGAGCTACAACGGCTGATTTTTTTGCTAAAAAAAGAACGTTTCCTTTCATCGGAAATAAGGTGCGCAAAAATACATTTTTTTTTAATTCTGCACCACTCTTTGTGATTTTTTTTATTTTTCTTGTAACTTATTGATTGTCAATATCAAACTGTCTCTCCAATAGGGGATTTCCATCCCTGAGGCCGCCTTGATTTTGCATAAATTGAACACAGAAGAGGCAGGACGCCGCGCTTTTGCCGGATAATCCGACGATGGAATGGCCTCCACGCGACACTTCAATCCACCCATTTCCATGATCGCTTTCGAGAAATCGAACCAGCTGCAGACACCCTCATTGGCGAAGTGGTAAAAATCAGTTCCGGAATGATTCAATCCGTTTTCCATCAGACGGAAAATGACCTTGGCTAAGTCGCCAGCGTAGGTTGGACCGCCGATTTGGTCGCATACCACGCGTAAGCTCTCCCGTTCAGCACCTAAACGCAACATGGTTTTCACGAAATTGTTACCATATTCAGAATATAGCCACGAAGTGCGGATGACGACTGCCTTGCAGCCGCTCTCTTGGATGGCCCGTTCACCCGCCAGTTTGGTTGAACCATATACAGACTTTGGCGCGGGAGTGTCCGTCTCCTCATGGGGTTTGCTCGAATCGCCGGAAAAGACATAGTCTGTGGAGATGTGGATGAGACTCAAATCGTGCTGTTTCGCCACATTCGCCAAATTAGCTACCGCCGTGCAATTGATACGGTAGGCATTCTCTTGGTCATCCTCAGCTTTGTCCACCGCCGTATATGCGGCCGCGTTAATAATGATGTTGATTTGATTATCAAGAACATATTTGTCAATTGCGGCTGCATCCGTGATGTCCAGTTCCGCGACATCCGTGTAAAAGAAGCTGTATCGGTCCTGATGTTCCTTTGCAAGGTCGCGCAGGCAATGACCTAATTGGCCGTTGGCACCGGTGATGAGAATATTGTACATAGTTTGGTTTACGGTTTGCGGTTTACGGTTTGCGGTTTACGGTTTGCGGTTTAGAGGTTGGATTTGTGACTATTATCCTATTATCATACGTCATAAATCATACGTCACACGTCATACGTCACACGTCACACGTCTTAACTTAATTCAACAGATTCCCTGAACATCGGCACATACGCTTGCTTAAACCCCGCCTCTTTCAAATGTTTTGCATAGGCGTGGCGCGCATCGTTCTCGCCGTGTACGACGAAAATTTTCTTCAAGCGCTTGTTGCCCTTTTGACAGGAGAGATAATGGATCAGTTCGTTGTAGTCGGCGTGACCGGAGTAGGCGTCGATGCGGGCGAGCGTGGCGCGCACCTTGTATTCGTTGCCGAAAATGGAGACTTTCTCATCACCGCGCATGATCTTCGCGCCTAAGGTGGTAGGGGCGCAGTAACCCACGCACAGGATTGTGGTCTTTGGATCTTCGATATTGTTGGCCAGGTGGTGTTTGATACGCCCGGCCTCCATCATGCCTGAAGCGGAAATGATGATGCAGGGACGGTTGTGCTCGTTCAACGCCTTGGAGTCGTCAATCGTGCGAACGTAGGTGAGGTTGTCGAAGCCGAAGGGATCCTTGGTCGCCTCCATGAACGCCCGCATCTCTTCGTTGAAGCAGTCGTCGTGCAGTCGGAAGATGTTGGTGGCAGAGCAGGCCAACGGACTATCGACAAAGCATTCAATGTCAGGCAAATCGCCGGCGAGTTTCAGACGGTGCAGCGTATAGACAATCTCCTGCGTTCTGCCGATGGCGAACGACGGGATGAGCAGCTTGCCCTTGCGTTTCGCGCAGGCATCGCGCACCACGAGCATCAACTCCTTGTCGGCCTCGTCCAATGTGGAATGCAATCGGTCGCCGTAGGTGGATTCGGTGATGATGTAGTCAGCGTGCGGGAACGGCATCGGATCGGGCAGGATGCGCTTGTCGTAGCGCCCCACGTCGCCGGTGTAGCACAGCGTGCGGGTTTTGCGTCCCTCCTTGAAGGTGATGTAAATGGCGCTGCTGCCCAGCATGTGGCCGCTGTCGATGAATTCAATGGCCACTTTCGGGGTGATGTTGAAATGCAGTCCGCGCGGGATGCTGATGAAGGTCCTCATGCACTCCACCGCATCCTTCTCATTGTAAATCGGCTCGATCGGGGTTTTGCCCACACGTTCCGTCTTTTTGTTAAATTGCCGCGCATCCGCCTCTTGAATTCGACCCGAGTCGGCGAGCATGATAGCGCAGAGGTCGCGGGTGGCCGGCGTGCAGAACACCTTGCCGCGGAATCCTAACTTATATATATATGGTATAAGACCGGCATGGTCGATATGTGCGTGCGAGAGCAGCACAATGTCGATTTTGGTCGGGTCGAAGCCCAAATCACGGTTCATGGCATCGGTTTCCAGACCTTTACCCTGATACATACCGCAATCCAACAGGATTTTGATGCCCTCCTGCGTGGTGAGCAGGAATTTACTGCCGGTGACCTCTTCGGTAGCACCTAAAAAATCGAGTCTCATAATGGTTTATTTTTTCTCATGATTCGGCCACACATTGCGCCAGCCATAGAAAAAGCCGAGGTGATAGCGCGCCGCGAAGTAATAGACCACGTGACGCAGCTTGCCCAACGGCAGATAAAGAAGCAAGAGAATGCTGCTTATATAATATAATATTGTAATAGATCCACAACAAGTTGACAAGCTCAGGTAGAGCGTCGTCATCAACAGGAAAAAGGTGACCAGACCTGTGGAGATGAAGTCATCGGGCATGGAGAGCACTTTTAAGTCTTTGGAGAACAGTCTTCTAAAAAAGAGAATGAGTCCGCAAACCGTCCCTATTGCGGGCGGAATGGCGAGAATCAGGTGCCAGTTGCAGTCAGAGCTGATCCAACGGTTGAAGAACGGGAAAAAGGAGAGCACGAAGAAAAGCAGACTGCAGAAGAGCCCGATATGAAACAACATGCCGACAGCGTAGGAAGGCAAATGCAGATACGCCGACTCCTTCTCCGTGGGCATCATTGCGCGGGTGTTGGCGTAGATGACGCCCTCTTTCACGCTACCGCTCGGTGCCGACTTGTCCTTCGGGGCACCCAAGCGCACAATCTTGACGAAATGAACCAAAAGACTAATGATGCAATAGAGGGTAGCTGCTATTGCTAAATATTGCATGATACTCATAACTATTGGTTTAGAGTTTAAGGTTTATTTGGCTATTGGCTGTTAGCGAATAAGTTGTAACCAAAAGCTAATAGCTAAAAGCCAAAAGCCAACAGCTAAATTAAACGCAACCTTCGGGTTTGGGGAGGCCGGCTACGCGGCAGGCACCTCTTGCGGGACCCAGCGGGAAGAGCTCGTAGATGTCTTTCAGTTTCAGATTGGCGGTCTTGCAGATGGTGCGCACCATCGGGGCGATGCCTTTTTCCTCGTAATTAGCGCGAATACAATCGACCACTTTCCAGTGATTCTCAGTCATTTCCGTAATGCCATCGGCTTTTGCGATTTCCGCAGCCAGTTCCTTGTTCCATTCTTCCGGATGAATCATGAAACCGTCACCGTCCATCTCGTAAGTTTTGTTATTGAATTCGATATTTGCCATAATGATAAATTTTAGAGGCGCAAAAATACATTTTTTTGAATTAAAAAAAACAATCGCAAGTAATGAAAAAAAGTGTATTTTTGCCGCCGATTTAAAAATGGATAAAAAGATAAATTAAAAGCAGTTAGAAGTATGTATTTGACAAACGACGTTAAGAAAGAAATTTTTGCGAAATATGGCAAAAACGAGAAAGACACCGGATCTCCTGAAGCTCAAGTTGCCCTGTTTACGCACCGCATCAAACATCTGACCGAGCATGTGAAAGAAAACCACGGCGACCGTGTCACCAAACGCGCCCTCATCACTTTGGTCGGTAAGCGCAAAAAAATGCTCGAATATCTCAAACAACAAGACATCGAGCGTTACAGAGCTTTGATTAAGGAACTGGGCTTAAGAAAATAATTTCAGAAAAGATTACAGAGTTATTCAAAAAGGCAATTTTGATGAAAATTGCCTTTTTGAATATTTGTTATTCTCTATTATCTCACAACAACTTAAAATCAAATAATTATGAATTTAGGAGTTAGAACAACTTTCGATATAGGCGACGGTCGTATGGTTACGATTGAAACCGGAAAATTGGCGAAGCAGGCCGACGGCGCTGCTGTCGTCACTATGGGAAATACCATGCTTTTAGCCACTGTTTGCTGCAAGAAGGAGGCCGTTGAAGGCACCGACTTTATGCCGCTGCAGGTGGAATACCAAGAAAAATACGGCGCTGTGGGTCGTTTTCCCGGCGGTTTCTTCAAACGCGAATCCCGTCCTTCCGAGTATGAAATCCTCATCGCTCGTCTGGTGGACCGCGCTATCCGTCCTCTTTTTCCGAAAAACTTCCACGCTGAGACTCAGGTCGTTGTGACCCTGATTTCCGGCGACAAGAACTTCCTGCCCGACTGCCTTGCATGTCTGGCCGCTTCTTCCGCTATCGCCGTTTCCAACATCCCCTTCGAGTGCCCGATTTCCGAGGTGCGCGTGGGTCGCGTGGACGGCAAACTGGTGGTGAACCCCACTGTTGAGGATATGGATCGCTCTGATATCGACATGATTGTGGCCGCTTCCATGGACAACATCATGATGGTGGAAGGCGAAATGAACGAGATTTCCGAGGACGACATGGTGGAGGCTTTGAACTTCGCTAAAGAGGCCATCAAGGTGCAATGTCAGGCGCAGTTAGACCTCGCCGCACAGGTACCCACTGCAAATCCGAAACGCGAATACTGCCACGAAACCGACGACGAGGCTATCCGCGAGCGCATGAACACCGAACTTTACGACAAGGTGTATGCAGTGGCTAAATCTTTCAAGGGCAAACAAGACCGCAACGCTGATTTCGACCAGATTCTCGCCGACTTCATCGAGACCATTCCCGAAGAGGAACGCGACGAAAAGGCCGTGATGGTGAAACGTTACTACGACGAAATTCTCTGGCACGCTATGCGCAACATGATTCTCGACGAGCGCATCCGTCTTGACGGTCGTCACACCGAGGACATCCGCCCGATTTGGATCGAAACCGGCTATCTGCCTTCTGCACACGGTTCTGCCATCTTTACCCGCGGTGAAACGCAGTCTTTGACCACTTGTACGCTCGGCACCAAACTCGACGAGCAGATCATCGACGGCGCCGTGGTGGACGGTACCAACCGCTTCCTGCTGCACTACAACTTCCCGCCCTACAGCGTGGGTGAGGTGAAGCGCATTGGCAGCACGTCCCGCCGCGAAGTGGGTCACGGTAACCTGGCCAAACGCGCCCTCAAACCGATGATTCCGTTTGACGACCCGACGTTCCCCTACACTGTCCGTTTGGTTTCTGACATCCTCGAATCTAACGGAAGTTCTTCTATGGCAACGGTTTGCGCCGGCACGCTCGCACTGCTCGACTGCGGTGTGAAGATGAAAAAGCCTGTTTCCGGTATCGCCATGGGTTTGATTACCGACGAGGCTACCGGTCGCTACGCTATCCTCTCCGATATTCTCGGCGATGAGGACCACCTTGGCGACATGGACTTCAAGGTTTGCGGTACCGAAGACGGTATCACCGCTTGCCAAATGGATATCAAGGTCAAGGGTCTCTCTTCCGAAGTGATGGCCGAAGCTCTGGCTCAGGCTCACCGCGGCAGAATGTTCATCCTTGGTAAGATCAAAGAAGCGATGCCCGCTCCGCGCGAGGACTATCGTCCGTTCGTGCCGCGCATCGTCCAAATGCAAATCCCGCGCGAATTCATCGGTGCCGTTATCGGACCCGGAGGCAAGATCATCCAAGAGATGCAGCGTGAGACCAATACGGTTATCAATATTGAAGAGGTCGGCGACTTCGGCGTCATCGACATCGCAGCTGCCAACGTGGACGACATCAACGCCGCCATGGATCGCATTAAACTCATCACCACGCTTCCTGAAGTGGGTGAGATTTACGAAGGCACGGTCAAGACAATCACCGACTTCGGTGCATTCGTCGAATTCCTGCCCAACACCGATGGTCTGCTGCACGTCTCCGAGATCGCCTACCGTCGCATCGAGAATGTGGCCGACGTTCTGAACGTGGGCGACAAGATCAAGGTGAAGCTCATCGAAATCGACGAGAAGACCGGCAAGTACAGACTGTCTCACAGAGCTCTGCTCCCGAAACCCGAGGGTTACGAAGAGGAGAAGCCGCGTGGCAACGGCGGTCGCAACGCTGGTCCTCGCAACGGTGGTGGCCGCGAAAACCGTGGCGACCGCGGTCCCCGTCCGAACGGTGGCGACAGAAGCCGCAACAATGGTGGTGGCAATCCCCACCGCGGCAACAGCAACCAGCACGACGGCCGTCCGCATCGTCAGGAGCGCCGCGAGCTCCCCGATTTCCCTGATATGGACTAATCTTTCATGATACGAGAGCGCCGCGGAATGCCACGGCGCTTTTTTTTCTAATTGAAAATTGATAATTGATAATTAAAGTGGGTAGTACGGTTGGACTCGTTTAATAGGTTATATAAAACACTATCGACTTTGACATTGACATTGACATTGACATTGACATTGACTTTGACATTGACTTTGATACCCAAAACTATTAACTATAATCTATTGTCTGTTAACTAATTAATTCCTTTTGCCTTTTGCCTATTGCCTATTGTCTTTTGCCTATTGCCTAAACACTGATCATTATGACAATCAAAGAAGTAACCAACTATTTAGAACAAAAATTCCCCCTCTACCTGCAGGAGGATTTCGACAACTGCGGGGTACAGTGCGGTGACGTCTCCCAGGGAATCACTGGTGCAATGGTCTGTTTCGAGATGTCGGAGCAGGTGATTGACGAAGCTATCGCCAAGGGATGCAATCTGGTGATTTCTCACCATCCGCTGATTTTGAAACGAGGCATTTGCAAGATTGAACCACACGATAGAGTGGGGGGAATGATTTGTAAAGCATTGGCACACAATATGGTGCTATATTCGATGCACACCAATATCGACAGTGGCGAGGGTGGCGGTAACGATGCTTTTGCGGAGCGGTTGGGTTTGCGGAATGTGAAAGTACTTGATCCCCACAAAGGATTGTATCGCAAACTGGTGGTCTTTGTGCCCTCCGCTGATGCAGAGACGCTCAAAAACGCTCTCTTTAGCATTGGATGCGGTGTGCAGGGCAACTACGACCGTTGCGGGTACACGCTGAAGGGTCAGGGTCAGTTCCGTCCTTTGGAAGGCTCAAACCCTTATATCGGAACAGAAAACCAAGTGGAACATGTGGAGGAAGAGCGGATAGAGATGATTTACCCGACAGGATTGCAACGGGCTGTAGTACAAGCTATTTACGAAAATCATCCGTATGAAGAACCCGCCTTTGATTTGTTGCCGTTGGAGAACGTGAGTCGCACTATCGGACTCGGCCGTATCGGGGATTTGCCCGAGGCCATGTCCGCCGAGGATTTCCTGCGCTATCTCAAGGAGAAGATGGAAATCAGTCATCTTCGCTACAGGGGTGGCAGTGAACGCATGATTCGCAAAGTGGCGGTTTGTGGCGGCGGCGGCTCCGGATTCATCGATCTCGCTATAGCTTCGCGTGCGGATGCCTACGTTTCCGGCGATATCAAGTATCATGACTTCTTCAAATCCCATTCTGGTACACTTTTGGTGGATATTGGGCATTATGAAGGAGAATTTTTCATAAAAAATATTATTTCTCATCTACTCAAAGAAAAATTTAGTACATTTGCAACTTTGATGTCTAATGTAGAGAAATTAGAAGTTAAATATTTTTAATATATTGATAATTAAATAGTTGATATAATATGGCCAAGAAAAAAGTTGCCGACGAAGCTGTTGAAAATGCCGCGAAAAGTGCGAAAGTGGAGAAAAAAGTTCCCAAAATGAAGAAGATCACTCCCAAGCGGGTGAAAGTTCCTCAGGTGGAGGAAGTGGTGGAAGAGAAGCACGAGGAGCCCGTAAAAGAGGTTGAAGTGGTGGAAGAAGCTCCGAAGCAGAAACAAAAGGCAGCGAAAAAAACGGTAATTGAAACAATCATCGAGGATGATGATGTGACAGTGGAAAAATCTTCCGACGGCGTGGTGGAGGTTAAGAAACATGAAACCAACCAAAGCACCGCTGAGGAACTTTCCATTGAGCAAAAACTGCTCTCGCTGTACAATCTTCAACAAATCTGTACGAAAATTGATGAAATCCGCATGATTCGCGGTGAGTTGCCAGAAGAAATTCGCGACAACGAGGACGAATGTGAAGGTCTGAACACCCGTATCAGCAAATTCACGGAGGACATCAAGAACCTGAAATTGAAAATCGGTTCTGAGAACACGAACATTGAAGAGGCCAACGCTTCTATCAAGAAATATGAGGATCAACAGAATTCCGTGCGCAACAACCGCGAATATGAGGCGTTGAGCAAGGAGATCGAATTCCAGCACCTGCAGATTCAAGTGGCTGAGAAGCACAAAGAAAAACACGAGGCCGAAATTCAGGACAAACAGAATAAAATTGCTGAAACCAACGAGCGTCTGAAAGAGCTCCAAGAAGTTCTGGAACATAAGAAAGCGGAGTTGGAAGTGATTGTAGCTGATACGCAGAAGGAAGAGGAAGAATTGCTCGTCAAGGCCGAAGAACTCAGAGCCAAGGTGGATGACCGCCTGCTTGCCGCTTTCGAGCGTATCCGCAAGAACGCCCACAATGGTTTAGCCATCGTGAAAATCGAGCGTGACGCTTGTGGTGGTTGCTTCAGCAAAATCCCTCCGCAACGTCAACTGGATATCTGTCTGCATAAGAAAATTATCGTGTGTGAGGCTTGCGGCCGTATCTTCATTGATGATAAATTGGTGCGTGAACACGAAAATGTCGAGCAATAAATTCGGGTGTTAAACGTTACCCGATAACTTTAGTCCAAAAGGACGTTTTAAAATAGATTACATTATTCACCTTTAAATTAAAAAGTATTATGAAAAAAGTATTAAGCGTATTATGCATGGCTCTTCTGGCCGGAGGTATGATTTTCACCTCTTGTACGAAAAACTGGACCGTTACAGTGAAAGCTAACAACGATGCTTGGGGTACTGTTACTGGCGGTGGCTCTTTCGGTGACCAAGTTTCTACTACTATTTCCGCAACGCCCAATGCAGGCTATCAATTTGTGATGTGGGATGACGGTGTCAAACAAAATCCGCGTACCATCACTGTTACCGCAAACGTTACCTACACTGCTATTTTCGAAGCTGTTCCTCAAAATGAAGTGAAAGTCTCTTTCAGAGGCAATACTTGGAAAGCTGCCAACATGGTGGGTGTTAACCAACAATCCTATCTTGCTTATTACATGTTCAAAACCGCTAACAGCCAAGAAGATCTCCACGTTTTAGGTTTCTTCCAACCCTCAGCTGGTACTTATGATTATCAGACCTCCCAAGGTGACTATATGACTCTTCGTGACCCGAACTTCACGTACTTGGACGCTGATGGTTCTCTTGATGAAAACGGTGAAGTACACACCTATTGGGGTTGGACCTATGTTCCTAACACATTGAGCGAAGTGATTACGGCTATCGACCTCAATGCTACTACGATTTCTTCTGTTTGGTCTAACGATCTTACGGATCTCGAAACTGTTGACCAGACTGGTAACGTTGGCGATATTTATAAACTCTCTGGTGAGATGACCAACGCTTCTTGGACTTGGGCTTCAAAAGGCCTCAACGCTAAGAAATCTGAAAAATACCAAAAGGTTAGATAATCTTTTAGTGATTCAATAATAGGAGGAGACTGCCATAGACAGGCAGTCTCCTTTTTTAAATCTATTTTCTATGAAGAAAATTGCATTAGTGTTGATGGCTGTAGCCGTATTTGCTTGTTGCGGTTGCAAGCATGAAATGAAAATGGTGGAGAAAGCTGCCTATGAATATTCGTACGCCATGGCCAACTATGATGTGGATGAAGCTGCAAAATATGCAACGGAGGAGACGCAAAACACGATTTTGAAAACCGCCAAGTCTTTATTACAGAGGGTTGACAGTTCGTATATTAAGTCAGACACCCCTGCCAAGATAGAAATCATCAAAGTGGATATGGTGAACGACAGCATGGCGGTTGCCGTTTATCACAAACAGACTCCGCTGAAAGATTTTTCAGGAACAGTGGACATGCGTAAACGCAATGGCCAATGGTATGCTCACGTAACGCCGCGCATCATTCCTGACAGCCTCTTGGAACAAAATCAGTAGTTATTACTTGTCCAGTACGATTGCATCGGCCACAACTTCGGCCACGGACTTGATTTCTACCCCGAGTTTGTACTCGTGGTTGATTTGCGAGAGCTGGTCCGCGCAGTTGTGACATGGGGTGATCACTACATTCGCGCCCGTCGCCTTGATTTGGTCGGCTTTGATTTTACCGATCTTCAGGCGGCGCTCGTTGTATTCGCTCATAGCCAACATGCCGCCGCCACCGCCGCAACAGAAGTTGTCGCTGCCGAACGGATCCATTTCAATCAACTCCGGCACGGCCTCTTTTACTACATAACGCAACGAATGGAACAAACCTCCATTTCGTGTGATATTGCACGGATCATGAATCGTGTATTTCTTGTCATTCAGCGATTTATCCAGTTTTATTTTTCCGGATTTGATATATTCCTCAATCAATTCTACGAGAGAAATCATCTTGAAATCAGGATGTTGCCCCATATAGTTGGGGGCTTCCCAGCGGAGTGCGCGTGTGCCGTGACCGCATTCGCCCAATACCAGGGTTTTGCATTTCAGCTTCGCCATTTCATCGTACATGTGCTGCGCAATTTGCTTGGCATGTTCGTCCTTGCCTGAAAAATAGCCGTAATTGGTCACGTCGTACATCTCATCGGAAAGCGTCCAATCGGCACCGGCCACATGGAAGATTTTGGCGGCGGCGGCGATGGAGAGCGGGAAGAACTTTGGCTCACGGGGATTCAGCGTGTAGAGAATCTCCGCATTCTCCTTGTTGAGCGGGATGAGCGTTTCTTCGGTCTCTAGTTCGTCTTGCAGTTCCTCCTGCATCCAATCGATGGTGTCTACAAAATCCTCCTTCGGGATAGCCATGTTATTTTTGGTGTTGAGAGCGGCATCCACAGTGGCTTGCAAAGAATCTGGCACACAGCCCATTGCGGCTAACATACGGCGACCAGTGCGCACTACAAAGGGGATATCGACACCGATGGAACAGTGCTTCACGCAACGGCCGCACATTGTACAGGCGCCGTATAAAGAATCCACCATCTCTGCAACGTAGTCTTCCGTCAACTCTTTGGCATTCGTTAACTTAGGTGCAGTCTTGCCCAAGAATGTACAGTAGCGGCGGTAAATGGACGACACCATGTCAACCTTCTTGCCGGGAATATATTTCGGTTCTTGGAAAGTCTTGAAAAAGAGGCAGCTGGTCTCGCATAATCCACAGTGCACGCAGGCGTTGAGGTGCGTAAGTAATTTGCTGTCTGTATGTTTAGTCAAAATATTGACGGCCTTTTGGATATTTTCGGGAGAGAGGTCTTTCATATTCGTTTATTTTTGGGGGCAAAAGTACAAAATTTTGCCGTAGGGGCGAATAATTATTCTTTCGTTTTGGTCGAAACCTAGACCCCGTTGTAGAGACGCGATTAATCGCGTCTCTACATGATGTACACCACCTTGAACCGCAACCCGAACCCCTGCATCGGGTAGTTTCGGATGATTTCGTATTGCTCGTTGGCAATGTTCAGCAGTTCGAGTTTGAGACCGAGGGAAGAGTCGTTGCGGAAGAAGAAATCGTGGCTAAGCGTGATGCTTTGGTCAATGTAGCCAGGCACTTCGTTAGCGGGGATGTTCTGCGAAAGCGCGTATCGCTTGTCACAACCAATAAGCGCGTAAGTGACCGTGATCCAAGGCGTTTGGAAACTCAGACTCGCCGATCCGGACCATAAAGGCGTGTAGGGAATCTGGTGGTTGAAAGTCTTGCTGTCGGGGTCGGTGCGGTCAACCGCTTTCTGATAAGTGACGTTACCATTCAGCCGCAGGATGTATTTGCTGGTGATCCGATACTGCCAAAAGGTGTTCAGTTCCACGCCTGCGACATACACCTTCCCGTAGTTCAACATGGTCCAGGAGAAGAGGTTGTGCGACGGAAATGCCACAATCTTGTCTTTTACGATGTTGAAGTATCCGTCCAAGGTAGTGGAGACAGTGACCCGTCCAGCGGCGAGATGCGCCTCTTTCAACACCAGTCCGAGATTCCATTGGTGCGTCTTTTCTGGGTTGAGGTTTACATTTCCAACTTCCCGATAGTATAAATCGTTAAAAGTCGGCATTCGGAAAATGTTCTTGTAGAAGAATCTCATGTGCAGCGTTTTGACCAGTTCTACAGAACCTCCTACCGCAGGGGAGAAATGTGTATAATCTTGTATGTCAGGATTTTCAGAGATGATATTGTTGACGTAAGTGAATAACAGATTAGCGTTGAGGTTCCATCGTTTTCCAGCCAAGATGGCGGAAAGTGAACTGAGGGATGTGAAGCGTCCAGGGTGCGCGTACTCTAGGGAGTTGGCCTTCATCTGCTGGTAGAAAACATCTTGTGCGAAGGCGAACTGCAAAAGACTGAAATGTTGGAGGGAATCTTTCTTATGAATAGGAGTAAACATCACGGTGTTTGAGAGATAACTCTCATGTTGATGGTAACGGTTGTCCAAATAGCCATCCTCGTTTAAGTAGTCGGGGTCAAGGTAGCGAGTGTAGTCGTAATTGAATTTCGCATTGGCTTGATACGCCCATCTGTCATTGAAGTACTTGTGATAATGCACTTGTCCAAAGGCGTTCTGATTCCACAGTTTTTGGTGTGATTCGGTGTTGTAGAAGATGGTGGCGGAAGGCAGTTCGCGGGCAGAGTTGTAGTAGTAGAGCTTAACGTTCAGTCGCTGCGTCCGATCAATCTGCCAAACCGCGTTAAATTCTGTGTTAAGAGTCTTTGTTTCAGCGTTTTTACGTCTTTCATGCGATACGCTGTCGTTGGCACCGCCATAATGCAGCGTGTAGGGGTAATCCCCTTTAGAGCGCATGGCGTCCGCCGAAAGATTCCAGTAGAAGAGTCGGTCTTCGCGTTTTTTGGAGCGCACTTTATGGGTGATGCCGGCTTGTAGTTCATAAAGACCGTACATGCCGATGGTACTTCCCACTCGGAAACTGAATGGTTTTTTAGAAATTGTGTTTATTGTGCTGATTTTCAACAGACTACTGTATGAAAATAGACGCGCTGGGACGAAAATGTTGTCGTCCAGCCCAACGATAAGGGAGAGCGAGGCGACGTTTTCGAGGGAGAGTTTGCCAAGGTCGATTTGTCCCGTCTGGCAATCGGTGATGGCGATGTCGTCGTATGCCACGCCGGTGTGCTGGGTGCCAAGCCCGCGCACGGAAACCGTTTTCATGCCGCCGGTTCCGCCGTAGTCACGCACCACTACACCTGACATATATTTCAGAGCGTCAGAAAGTTGCAGGGTGGGGAGTTCTTTGATTTGCTGGGCGGAGATTTGCTGTACGGCTGCTGGCCCGGAGAAGACTTTTTGGGGCGAATTGGCGTTGATGTTGACTTCACTGAGTCGGCGGGTACTTGCGCTGTCACGCTGACCTTGCGCGAGTACGTCTAAGGTACAAACCGTTAGAACGCTGATTAGTAAGTATAAACCTATATGTTTTATCATCCCAGTGAATTGGGCGCAAAAGTACATAATTTACCAATTTCCAAAGATTGACATTCTCCAAAAAATTGTATCTTTGCCCCGATTTTGAAATGTTAGAGATATGAAAATGGATATTCTGCTCGGCCTGCAATGGGGCGACGAAGGTAAAGGTAAAATTGTGGATGTTTTGACACCCAAATACGATGTGATTGCACGCTTTCAGGGCGGCCCGAATGCGGGTCACTCCCTGGAATTCAACGGAATCCGTCACGTGTTGCACATCATCCCGTCAGGTATCTTTCACAAAAGCAAGGTGAATATCATCGGCAATGGCGTCGTGATAGATCCCATTATCTTTGAAGAAGAGATAAACGCATTGATTGCCATGGGGTTAACACCTACCGATAACCTTTACATTTCCCGCAAGGCGCATCTGATTTTGCCTACACATAAGCTGTTAGATGCTGCACAAGAGAGTCACAAGGGTAACATGAAGATCGGTTCCACCCTGAAGGGCATCGGACCGACCTACACGGACAAAACAGCCCGTTCGGGTTTGCGCGTGTGTGACCTCGAATCGCCTGATTTTGAGGCCAAATACCGTAAGAATATCGAAGAGCATATTGAAATGTTGCAAAACTACCATTTCGACTATGCAGAGAAGCTTGCCGATTTGGATGCTAAGTGGCGCAAATCGCTGGAAACCATCCGGAAATTCAAATTTATCGATAGCGAATATGTTGTGCATCAGTATCTTACTGAGGAAAGAACCGTTTTGGCTGAAGGCGCTCAAGGCACGTTGCTGGATCTCGAATTCGGGGCTTATCCGTTTGTGACCTCTTCCAATACCATTGCCGCCGGTGCGTTCACGGGATTAGGCTTGGCTCCCCACTATGCGGGTCGCGTTTTCGGTATCGTGAAGGCCTACTGTACCCGCGTGGGTAGTGGTCCCTTTCCGACGGAACTCTTCGACGAGACGGGCGAATTCCTTCGCAAAGAGGGTAATGAGTATGGTGCAACCACTGGCAGACCAAGACGTTGCGGTTGGCTTGACCTTGTGGCGCTCCAGTATGCGCTGATGATCAACGGTGTGACGGACATCGCGCTCACCAAAGCCGATGTGCTCTCTAAACTGGATGAAATCAAGGTTTGTACCGCTTACCGCGTGAACGGTGAACTTACCGATCGGATGCCATCCGCGACCGATGTGGAGATTGAACCCGTTTATACCACTTTGCCCGGATGGAAAGAGGACATCTCTGGTTGCAAGACCTATGAATCGTTGCCGCAAACCTTCAAGGATTATATCCAATTTATTGAAGATAAGACAAGTACGAAAATCTCTATCATTTCGGTGAGTCCCGACAGAGAGAGTACCATTTTTAGATAATAGCAATGAAACTGTTCCGGATTTTGTGCCTTTGCTGGCTGCTGTCATTTGCAGGTGGCTCATTTGTTTGTGCGCAGAACACTCCGGAAGAGGATCCTTTTCTCCAACTGCTGCGTTCGGAGCTGAAGCTACAGTATGATTCGTTACAGCACACGAATCTTCCTGCCTATTTTATGGCTTATCGTGTTAACGAAACTACTGAACATTCTATTTTGGCAAATTTTGGCAGGATTTACGATAATTCCACCTCGAAAAGGGTCTCTTTGACGATTGAAATGCGTGTGGGGACCCCTGAAACGGACAATTATCACTACTTCACCTATAAGACGCCATACGTTAAACAGATACAGCTTCCCCTAGACAACAATTTACTGTTGACTCAGAAGATATTACGCGATGAAACTCAAAAAGCCTATCAAGAGGCTGTCATTCAAAGTGTTGAAAATAACGTAGCCGCAACATTCCTTGAAGGGGATGAGAATCTCGAAAAGTTCCTTTATATGCGCCAAGATATGGACGGTTATTATGAACCGCCCATGAAGGAAGAGCAATTGAATGAAGATTATTGGAAACAAGTCCTGACCTATTGTACCAGTTCCCAGCATATTTGGTTGACCGAAGAATCGGCAAAGCTCGTCTATAAAATTTCGCGTAAGTATTTGGTTAACAGTGAGAACAGTTACTTTGTAGAGAATAATTCCTCCGCATTTCTGACTTTGCGAATGGAAGGCCTAACCCAAGACCATATTCCTGAACATATTGAACGCCAGCATTTTGCTTATTGGCCTGATGAAGGACTTCCTGAAATGGAGGTGTTGCGAACGGAAATGGAGGAGATGGAGTCTTTGTTGTCGAATGTACTTCTTGCGGAAAGATGCGAACTCACCCATTCTCCTGTTTTACTCTCTCCAAATGCATCTTCAGTATTGATTCACAATCTCTTAGGACATGATCTAGAGAATTCCGAGCGCAGTTGGCTTCGTGACAATATCTGGCGGCGTGTGATGCCTGAGTCGTTTTCGTTGTACAGCGACCCGTCCCTCACGCCCATTCACGGTATTTTTTTGGGAGGCTCTTATGAGTTTGATGACGAAGGCATTAAGAACCAACGAGTGCGGCATATTGACCATGGTGAATTTCAACGGTTCCTTTCCACCCGAACACAACAGTCGAATGCCTTCAAATCTCAAGGAAACGCCCGTGGAAACCTGAGGCTGCCTTCCGCTCGTCAGTCCAATCTTGTTCTGGAATCCGACCTTAAATCTGATAAAACGTTGGACCGCAATGCGTTATTTGAACGGCTCCATCAACTAATCGAGCATCAAGATTATGCTTTGTTTATCTCCGAAGTAGAGGTCCGTTGCGATACGAATAATGTGGTAAGTGTTTATCCGACAGTGTGTTATAAAATATATGCCAACCGACGCAAACCGGATGAAATCGTACGGGATGTCGTACTGACAGGAACTAAACAGCAATGGCTCAATAATTTAGAGGCAGCAGGGGTGGGGAGTAACAGTGTGACTATGATTTGTCACAGTCAGGGGGATGATTTGCTCACCAGTTGCACGTCACCGATGTTGCTTTTCCGCAACGCAGAGGTGCGACAGCAGTTGAAAACACCGCAACCCGTGATTGTGAGAACGTTGGTGGGTTCGGGATCTAATAGCATCACGACTCCAGAGGAAAATTTCCTGATGTCGGCTCAATATGAATGGGAAACAGACGTAAAGAATTTGAAAATCGGGGAAGAAACGGCACCCTATTACGAGGATTTCTTGATGACTGACGCACGGATTCTGACAGTTGAGGCCTCGGAAGGCAGTGTTTTTTACGCAAATGAAAAGCCTGTCAGACAGTTTGTTCCGAGAGTGTTGTTGGGCAGTGACCGTTTCAACAATGATAATCTGGAAGAGAATACTGTTCCGCTGGCAAGCTATCCCTTACCTTCGGAAAACCATTCCACTTTTGACGTAGATTTCCGAAAAGCAACAGAGGTGGAATATCATAAAGCGCTCAAACAGTGGAAAATCAAGCAGGCTATGGTTCCGGTGGAATCCAGAGCTAAGAACCTTCCTGACCGTTCCGAATCTGTTCCGACTCAAAATGCGGATGAGCGCCCATTCGACAGCCCCACATTGAACAACTTGGAGCATTTTGCTTGTGAGATTTCTGCGGCGTTGTCTAAACACGACTTCCTGAGCCGTTCAGGAGTCAATATATACATCCTGTCGGGCAATGTGTATTATTGGAACAGCGAAAAAACGACTTATAGTCGCCCGATCTCGGTGATTGCGCTGCAGCTTTACGGAGCCATGATGCTTCAGAAAGATCAGGAGTATGTGGATGCCAAAACCGTTTTCTTTCCTTGTACGGATTCTCTCTTCTCCTTACAACATGTTCAAAATGAAATAGATGCGCTTGTTGAACATTTGCTAACGGTTAGGTATAAGAAAGATAATTTCAATGACTATTACAATGGACCTGTATTAATTGAGGGCGAGGCGGTTGGACAAATTTTAGCTTCTGCTTTATTGGAAGGGAACCCCAACTTGCTGGCACACAATGAAGTGCTTTTGGCTTCAGACAATGCACGCCGAACTTACCAGCACTCTTTCGAAAATCAGATGGACCAAATGGTTACTTCTAATAAAATTACCGTCACGGCGAATAAATCCGGCGATCCATTTGACAAATCCACTTTTGTTCGTCACGAAAAAACGGATGCTGAGGGGGTGGAGACTCAGGAGACTGAAATCATCCGAAAGGGCGAGTTGATTGCGTTGATGGGCAATCGAAACGTCACGAAATCAACGCCTTTCAGTAACGGTTTTCAGCAGTTGGCCATCCATAACGAAGGATGTTTTGGCACGCGCGGGACTGCCCGCATTGATTTCGAGCATAAAGCCACTGTTTCGCACAAAATGCTCAAGCAGCAGCTCATCAAGGAGGCGAAAAAGCAAGGGTGTCAATACGCATATATCATTCGTCAAGCTTACGATGACAATATGTATGCTATTCTGGATTGTAAGTCGTCCTCTTACACCCCGCTGTTGCAGTGTTATCGCGTGGATGTACGCACAGGCAAAGAAATCCCGATTGTCGGCGCCAAGATACCGAATCCCAAATTTTATCTTTTGCAAAACATCCTGTATGTGTCTGACAGACAGGACGCTTTCCCCGTCATGATGCAGGTTCCCAGCGCAACCGGCACCCGCGACTTCCCCTTTGCGGGCGTACCCACATGTATCGTCGCCCCGGACGGTCTGCTGCTGAAACGGTTGCATATTGGAAATTAATAGGCAACAGGCAATAGGCAACAGGAAGGGATAGTCTGTCATTCTTCATTCATCATTCTACATTCTTCATTGAAAAAAATCGTACCTTTGCGCCCTAATTTTTGAATATGTTAAAGATAGAAGATTTACACGTATCCATCAAGGATAGAGAGATATTGAAAGGCGTGAATTTGGAGGTAAAAGCGGGGGAAGTGCACGCCATTATGGGCCCGAACGGCACGGGCAAGAGCACTCTTGCATCGGCGATTGCCGGCAAAAGCGGCTACGAAGTGACGCAGGGAAATGTCTGGTTCAAAGGCAAAAACCTGCTGGATTTGTCGATTGAGGACCGCGCCCGCGAAGGCGTCTTCATCGGCTTCCAATACCCGGTGGAGATTCCCGGCGTAAGCATTGCCAACTTCATGCGCACTGCCCTCAACGAAGTGCGCAAATACCGCGGCCTCGACCCGCTCAACGGCGCTCAGTTCCTCAAACTGATGGCCGAGAAGCAGAAAGTGGTAGAACTGACCGATAAGCTCAGCAACCGTTCCGTGAACGAAGGCTTCTCCGGTGGCGAGAAGAAGCGCAACGAAATCTTCCAGATGGCGCTCCTCGATCCCTATCTCGCCATCCTCGACGAGACCGACTCCGGCCTTGACATCGACGCGCTCCGTGTGGTGGCCAACGGCATCAACCATCTGCGCGGCGAAGACAAGGCCATCATCGTGATTACCCACTATCAGAGACTTTTGGACTACATCGTTCCCGATGTGGTACATGTGCTCTTCGATGGCAAAATCGTGAAATCGGGTCCGAAAGAGCTCGCCCTCGAACTGGAGGAGCGCGGTTACGATTGGATTAAGGAAGAATACGAACAGGGCAAGTTATGAGAGCGTTCACACAATTCATCCAGCGGCTTTTCGAGCAAAATGCTGCGCAATATCCCGACGGCGGGCAGGCGGCCATCCGCGACCTCCGTCAGAAAGTGATGTCTCTTTTCTTACAGAAAGAGCTGCCCGACAAACGTTTACAGGGCTGGCAGCAATCGGTGCTGAACAAGAAAGCCCGCACCGATTACATCCAGAAGCTGCAACCTGATCCCTATCGTCCGTTGGCGGAGTATTTCCAATGCCGCGTGCAGGATCTCCATCCTACTGTGCTTCCAGTTAGTAATGGTTGGTATATTTCAGAGAGCCAAACAGTTAATGTTGACGAACAAGGCGTGATTACGGGCAGTTTGCTGGCCGCCATCCGTCAATACCCCGATTTGGTGCTTCCGTTGTTGGCGCATCCCGATTTGGAGAAAGAGAACGGTTTGGTCGCGCTCAACGAAGCCCTCTTCAACGACGGTGTTTTTGTGTATGTTCCTGACAATGTGAAGGTTGAGAAACCGATGCAGATTGTCTCTTTGATGAACACCATCGACCCGCTGTTGGTCAACAACCGTCACCTCATTGTGTTGGGTAACAATGCGGAACTCTCTGTCATTCAATGCGATGACTCCATCCAAAAGGAGAACACTTTCTCCAATATCGTGTCCGAGATTTACTTGGGAGAGAACGCGCATCTGCACTACTACAAGACCGAGAACAAGGATGCGGATTCGATGCTGCTGAACCACGTTTTCGTGCATCAGAAGAGCTATTCGACGTTCACCTCCACGGCCATCACGTTCAATGCAGGCTACATCTGCAACACCTTCCACGTGAACTTGAACGAGCCGATGGCGGAAGCGAAGTTGTACGGTCTGTATCTTGTTGACAAAGAGCAGGTTTGCGACAACCACATCTTTATCAACCACGCTGCGCCCGACTGCAAGAGCTACCAAATGTACAAGGGCATCATGGACGATGAGGCGATGGCGAATTTCCACGGACACATCCTCGTGGCGCAGGATTCCCAGCGCACGGCGGCGTTCCAGACCAACCGCAATCTGTTGCTCACCGACAAGGCGCACGTCACCACGAAACCGTTCTTGGAGATCTACGCTGACGACGTGCAGTGCAGTCACGGTGCTACGGTGGGACAGTTGGATGAGGAGGCACTCTACTATCTGCGCACCCGCGGTATTGGTGAAGCGGCTGCCAACCGGCTGTTGATGTTCGCATTCGCCAACGAGATTGTGCAAAATGTGGCCATCGAAGCCCTCCGCGACCGCCTCAGCAACATGGTGCAACATCGTCTGCACGGCGAATTGAACGTCTGCGCGCAGTGTATGCTGAATAACAGCATTGTGTTCCCGATCACGTTGGAGGAGTGATTAGGCTATTAGCTTTTAGCTATTAGCTTTTGGCCAACAGCCAACAGCTAACAGCTAACAGCCAACAGCCAATAGCTAATGTCTGTCTCCCGTTAAAAGTCCTTACATCTCAAATCCCAATAAAGAATGAGAATAAAGCTACTTTGGATCGGCAAACCCGATGGCGACATCTTCGATGAGGCCATCCGGTATTATGCAGGCCGAATTTCCGCCTATTTCCCGTACGAGATGGTGGCGATTCCGTATTTGAAGAATGCCAAGTCGATGCCGGTGGAGGAGCAGAAAAAACGTGAAGGGGAACTGATTCTCAAGAAGATAGAGTCAGACGAATATGTAGTGTTGTGGGACGAGCGCGGTAAGGAGAAGACTTCGGTACAGTTCGCGGAGTTCATCCAGCAGCGGGCCAACTCGGGGTTGAAGACGCTCACGTTCGTCATCGGTGGCGCCTATGGTTTCTCCGACGCAGTTTATGCCCGCCAGAACGCGCAGTTAGCCCTCTCCAAGCTCACTTTTCCGCACATCATGGTGCGCCTGATTTTCGCCGAACAGCTGTATCGGGCGTGCACGATATTGAAGGGGGAGCCGTATCATCATTGATTTTTAGGCAAAAGGGAAAAGGCAACAGGCAATAGGCAACAGGGATAATGGTTAATGTCTAAAACCCCTGATAAAGGTCTTTTCTTGTTGTTTATTTGCAGCGGTCTAGGAGCCGCAGCATCCTTGCTGCGGAAAACATCGCCAAGGATGGCGATGCTCCTACTACAAACGGACAAATAACAGTAGTTATGTAGAAGCATGAACGTTGGCGTGCTGAAGGCACGCTATCCTAATAACCCCACATCAGCGGAACGAAGTGGAGTGCAGTGTGGGGTTGAGACGGAACCCGCGTAGTCAGCGTGCTGAAAGCACGCAACAAAAACCAACGTGATTAGTAGCGTGCCTTCAGCACGCCGCCGTACGCTGTGTATCGCTAACCCCACACTGCGCGCCTTCGTCGCTTAGTATGGGGTTATTAGGATTTCGTGCTTTCAGCACGAGGTGTGGAAAACATACTGCTAACAACAAATAGAAAAAAGTATCAACAAACTGCAACCTTTTGGATTTTTTGCATCCTATAGATAAAAAAAATTATTTTTGCAACGTTGTTTGCCTGTCTTGATGTTTAACGGACATCGCATCAAGGTCGGCAACTACGTGAAGAAGTAAAAAATATAAGTTTCCTAAATTAAATGAAAAAACTCATCGCCTTTCTGGCTTTCGTGTTGCTCCTGTCCGCGGCACTTCCCGTGCGGGCGCAGCAGTTCTCGGTGACGGTGGACACGGTGGCGTTGAACATCATTGACAACGGTCACCCGTGGGCTTCGACAGAAATCGAGACTGCCGTGAAATACCACGACCACTATTTCCTGCTCCTCCACGTATATGATGGTTATCGAACTTTCGACACCGTTGTGACTGTTTCCATTGATGGAAAGGAGGTTAAATCCGCAAATATGTATTTGCAATACGGTGATTGGCAACACGGACATTTGTTCGTTAGGAATGACACGCTTTACAGGATTAATGATTTTTATCTGAACCCGCCCTCTGGTTATTTCTTTGATGAGAAATCCTGGTCATGGATTTATCTGCCCTACATTGACGAGATTGTTTATGAGGATGAAGACTTTGTGGTGAGAAAAGAGCATATTTACGGGAAATCCTACTGGAAATCAATTTGTTTTACGGAAAAGCGAGAGCGCTTTTATATGGAGACAAAAAATGGATGGCTGCAGATGGAACCCTTTCACCGTCGGTACATCCTCAAGGACCCACCCGAGAGAATCGTTCGGCTTGATGACACGTACTACTTCATCTACCACAACAGGGTCGGCACCGTTAATGTGCAAGAGCGGCCAGGTCTGGAATTACGAAAGACTGCGTTTCCGGACATTGTTTTGGGCGATAAAGCAGACGTTCATCAATGGCATAACGGCTATTACACCTTGAACGACACCGATGATGTGAAGCTTTTGTTTCATTTGCGCAAGGAGATGAAGTCGGTAGCACAGCTCCATGATGCGTTCTGCATTAACGACCAGATGTATTACGTCATCTCCTCTTCACAAGGGACTTCCATTATGCAATATGTTGACAATCAGCTTGAAGAAGTACTCTCCTTTAGCGACTTCGTTCCTTCATCTCTTAACAGTTATATCAGTTATTTGAATCGGCACATCGCTGGCAATCAATGCTTTGCGATACTCTTTAGCGGTCCAAGTACATACGGCGTGATGGCGGTGAACGACACCGGGATACACATCCGGTATTTCACGAAATGAGATTTAGGCAAAAGGGAATAGGCAACAGGTAACATTTACTTCGAACCGTCCGAAATCCTGCGAAATCCGACTTCAAAAATTAACTATTCAAAACTGAATTGTTAAAATATTTTTTCAACAAGCTGATTGTCAAGAACAAAAAAATTTCGAAAAACTCTTGACAAAGGCCTTTTCTCGTTGTATATTTGCAGATGGAATTTATATTATTCAATCATCAAAATAAAGTGTTATGACGAATATTTTAGAAGTTGAGAACAAAATCATCACCCTTAGAGATCGGCAGGTGATATTGGACTCCGATGTGGCGGAACTGTACGGCGTGCAGACCAAGGAAATCAACCAAGCGGTAAGGAACAATCCCGAGAAGTTTCCCGAAGGGTACATTTGGGAATTGACAGAGGAAGAGAGGTTGTTTTTAAGGTCAAAAATTTTGACCTTAAAGAATCCTGGTCGAGGACAACACTCAAAATATCCTCCCAAAGCCTTCACCGAAAAGGGTCTATATATGTTAGCGACTATTTTGAAAAGTCCTCAGGCCGTAGAAACTACTATCGCTATCGTGGAGGCGTATGCGAAACTGA
>Ga0310690_10003455_pt1 | contig 23663 bp, 21 predicted proteins | sample AusTroGonzalo_MG_2_FD_207661 | JGI IMG/M metagenome (GOLD analysis project Ga0310690, IMG submission 207661) | Bovine rumen microbial communities from tropical cattle in Woodstock, Queensland, Australia - Gonzalo_04 (v2) (version 2) | ecosystem: Host-associated > Mammals > Digestive system >... | reverse complement strand
CGGGTTTTAGAAGAATATGCTGCCATTTTTGCCTACGAAGAAAACGAGGCTAAAGAAAAATCCGCTTCAGAATCAACTCAAGCGGATTAATCGAGTTTTTTTTTATTTTAGCAAGCCTTTTCTAACACAATATCTGACACCTGCAGTTTATCTGACGTTTCTATTTTAACATCACCGCTTATGCTTCCAACATTGCATATATCAATCATGCACGGTTCTATTAAAGACTGCACGTTTTTCGGAGCCAAAACAACAAGCTTTTCTACGCCTGTTCTTTGTGATGCGTTTGCCTGTGTTTTTGCTTTTCTGATTTCTGCCGTGATGTAAGAAATATAATCATATAAATCATCAGATGCTTTAACTTCGAACAAAGAAACATCTTCAGCTTTCAGCCAAAGCGTTGAATGAATAGATTCCGAAGTCTTTTTCCATGGTCTTGATTGATAAATTTCTTCAACGATGAACGGACAGAAAGGTGCAAAAGCTTTCAAGAAAATATCTATCGTGCAAACTAAAGAAGCTATAGCTGATTGGCTGTCCTCCGAATATGCCCGCTTTTTAACAATTTCAAGGTAGTTGTCACAAAAGTCCCAAAATCTCTTTTCTATCATATCAAGCGCTGATGCGTAATCGTATTCATCTAAAGATTTTGAAGCTGCCTGGAGCATTTGAACAAGCTTGTTCATCCAAGATTTATCAAGATCCGAAGTGATGTATTTTTTATAATCATCTTTGTCTTTGAGCTCTCCGTTGTTGAAAATCTGGAACACAAACTTGCTTGCGTTAAATATTTTATTAATCAACTTTTTGCCCTGAGCCATAACTTGTTCATCAAAGGCCGTATCAACGCCTAAGTGCGCACGTGCAGCCCAATATCTCACCGAATCCGCGCCATAAGAATCTATCAAATGTTGCGGGGTCACCACATTACCCTTTGATTTTGACATTTTTTTACGATCAGGATCAAGAATAAAGCCGCTGACCAAAACTTCTTTCCAAGGAATTGTATGCGCGTGCATTAAAGCTTTGGCTATGGTATAAAAGGCCCATGTGCGAATAATATCGTGTGCCTGAGGCCTAATGTCAAACGGCAAACCTATTGATTCATTTTTAACTTTATCAAGCACAATTTGCGGTGTTAAAGCCGAGGTTGCCCAGGTGTCCATCACATCTTTATCTCCGATAAATCCGTTCGGTTTTCCTCTCAAATCCGGATCAAAACCAAAAGGCGTATCAATCATCGGGTCAACGGGAAGCTCGGAACGTTTGGCAATAATAGGCTTTTCATAAATCGGCTGCCCTTTATCGTCCAAGCGATACCACACGGGGAAAGGCACACCGAAAAAGCGTTGGCGTGAGATGCACCAATCTTGATTAAGCCCTTTTACCCATTCTTCATAACGAATCTGCATATGCGCGGGTTTCCATTTAATTTGACGACCGGCGTCAATCATCTGTTGCTTTTTATCTTGCAACTTCACAAACCACTGACGGGATGTCACAAATTCAAGAGGACGGTTTCCTTTTTCATAAAATTTAACGGCGTGCGTAATCGGTCTCGGCTCAGAGACAAGATCACCGCTTTCTTTTAAGAAGGAAACGATTTTTTCACGTGCTTGTTTTGTTGATAAACCCACAAGCTGTTTGTAATATTCATTAGCCTTTTGCGGATCTTCGGATGTGAACGGATCTTTACCAAACTCAACGTCTAAAAGGCAACCGTCAAGCCCAACAATTTGCTTTAAAGGCAAGCCCGATTGTTTCCACCATTGAACGTCTGCCGCATCACCGAACGTACAAACCATCATAATACCCGTTCCTTTATCTTTTTCAGCATGCTCGGAAGCAATGATATCTACTTTGCTTTTGAAAAGAGGAACAACAACTTTTTTACCAAAGAAACGCTGATATCTTTCATCATCAGGATGCGCCACAATGGCAATACAGGCCGGCAAAAATTCCGGACGTGTGGTTGCTATCACAACACTTTCATCCGTGCCTTCAATTTGAAATTTAATATCATGGAAAAAGCCTGCCGTTTCCCTGTCTTCAATTTCAGCTTGTGCAACGGCTGACTGGAATGTGACATCCCACATGGTTGGCGATTCAATAGACGCAACCTCGCCTTTTTCATACAAATCAATAAAAGATTCTTGTGAAACCTTAATGGAAGACGGGCTGATTGTGGTATATTTAATGTTCCAATCGTAAGAATGTCCGATGTTTTTAAATACGTCTTCAAAAATACCCTCATCTGAAGCGGTTAACTTTTCACAAGCTTCAACAAAATTTTTACGAGAGATTTCTTGACGCGGAGATTTGTCGTTTTCAATATGTTCCGGCTTAAAATTCGGGTCATACGGCACTGTCGGATCACAGGCAATGTTGTAATAATTTTGAACTCTTCTTTCTGTTGGCAAACCATTATCGTCCCAGCCAATCGGATAGAGAACCGTTTTGCCTTTCATTCGTTGATATCTCGCAATCACATCCGTTTGAGTATAGCTGAAAATATGCCCGATATGCAAAGAACCGGATACGGTTGGAGGCGGCGTGTCAACAATAAAAGTTTCCTGCCTTGATTTGTTTGGATTATACTTATAAACGCCCGTTTCTTCCCAATATTTCTTACAGCGTTGTTCAATTTCCGACAAATTCATACGGTCATCAAGATTTTGAGACTCTTTGTAACTCATGATACTCTCCAATTTTAAATTTGAGAAATTTATAGGATGAAAAGTGTATACTGTCAAGTTTGTTTTGAAAAATTTGTTGACTAATCTTTTTTTAATATTTACCTCGTGTGAATAATGGCAATAATGGTTACAGATATTCATCTGTTAAAATTATTCAAAATGGAAATTCAATTTTATATAAGGAGTAAAAAAACATGAAAAGAACGATTTTATCACTCGTTACAATTTTCTTTTTATCAGCTTGCGCAACAGATCCGTATACAGGTGAAAGCAAAGTTTCAAAAACCGCTTGGGGAACCGGTATCGGCACAGCAGTCGGCGCAGGTGTCGGTGCTTTAATCGGCGGTGAAAAAGGTGCATTAATCGGTGCCGGTGTCGGTGCGGCAACAGGTGCTGCTACAGGCGGATATATGGACATTCAGGCAAGAAAACTCCGTGAAAGCTTGCAAGGCACAGGCGTTCAAGTTGCCCGTGACGGTGATAATATTCGCTTGATTATGCCAAACGCCATCACTTTTAACACCAATGAAGATGTGATGAAAACAAGCGCAAACAGGGTTTTGGATTCCGTTGCACTCGTTGCCAAAGAATATGACAAGACAAAATTACAAGTCATTGGTCATACGGATAGCACGGGTAACGATAAAATCAACATTCCGCTTTCACAGCGCAGAGCGGCTACGGTTGCAAACTATTTACAGCTTCGCGGTGTGAACGGCGCACGTCTTTCTGTGGCCGGTATGGGTGCCGCACAACCGATTGCCTCAAACGCAACAGCTGAGGGCAGAGAGCAAAATCGCCGTGTTGAAATCTTTTTGATTAACGCGCAATAAATTTTTACCTCTCTGAAAATTTTGAAGCCTCTCAACCGAGAGGCTTTTTTTTGTAACCTCTTGACACGATATAATATTTTTCCTATATATTATGTGATATTTTTAACATATTTTATAAAAGGATACTGATATGAGTAAAAGTTTAAATGTTTTTCACCAACCTTTAGATGAGGAAGAAGAGGAAAAAAGGAGGCGAGAATTGTATGCTTACTTACAAAACGAATTAGATTCCAAATACAATATTTCGATACCCCAATCAATTATGGAGGAAAATATATTTAATGATATTGACACATCAAACATGAACTTGCGTCAAGAGTTAGAGGCAAAGTTCAAAGCCTTGAATCACAATCAAGATGATGATAATGAGATTTTAAATTTTTTAAACAATTTTGAAACATTGAAAACTGCCCCTCTTTCAAACAATCGTAATTCGACAACAATTGATGATGTCTACTACTCAAATGATGGGAAAATCAACACTCAAAATCATGAAGGCGGTTACAACTTTGGAAGAAAAAATGATGCAGGAGGCCCAACTAATTATGGTATCACACAAAATGCCTTAAATGAATACAATAATTGGAAAAGTTCTTATCGACACGGTTTTAATTTTCCAGGCAATGTAAAAGACTTAAGTAATGAACAGGCAAAACAAATTTTGGATGAAATGTATTTTAAACGTTATGCCATTGACAAACTTGTTAACAAAGATATTGCACGTAATGTTTTTGATATTGTGATGAGTACAACGAACAATGCTCCAAACTTTTTAGCTGATTCTATCAATCAAATTAAAGGAACACATTTTAAAAATCAAAATATTATTTCCGATGACTTAGCTTCTTTTGCAAACAAAGATTTAACAGATGAAGAAGCTCGTCGAATCAACGATTTATTAACACAAAAAGGTATGAATTATTACTTTAACAGTGTTGACAAGAGACCTCAAAACATCAATAATTTAAAAGGTTGGTACAATAGAAGAAAACATTACTACAGTAATCCTGAAGAGTTTGATGAATTATATAAACAGCTTTTGGAGGAATATTTAAAAAAATATGGAGTGTATTACAATGGGCAATAAATTGATGGTCTTAGTTCTGCTTTTTTTTCTACTCCTTTCATTGCCTGTGCGGGCTTGTGATAATAATATTAGGGTATATCACGAAAATCTTGAAAAGTGTATGCAAAAAAGCAATACCGAACAAGCACAGTCGGATGCTGAAATTTTGAGCATTCTTGAGGATTCTTCGGCTTGTATACAAGAGCTAGGATATTTAATTATTGATTGTTTCTATACAAAAAATAAGCTTCAAGCAAAGGAAAATTTTGATAACTTTATCCGAGCAACAACAAAAATAGAAAATGATATTTGTACAAAAAGCGATTTGAATTTAAATAATATGGCATCAATCCGAGAGGTTACTGCAGCCACATCTTCTCTTCACTTATTAAAAGGAATTATTGAAGATATGATTGCCTTGGTCGAATGGGATTTGGAAGATCATAACCTTCATTAACAAATGAAAAAGCCTCTCAACCGAGAGGCTTTTTTTTATTTTTCATCATTATATCCGCCGCCCGTTGCTTTATAAAAAGCAATGATTTTACTCATAATCGCTCCGTTTGATTCGGCAACCGCCGTTTGAGCTTCCAATAAATCCTGCTGAACTTCAAGAAGCGCAGAATATTCAATTAAACCGCTTTCATATTTTTCCCTCATGGCTTTAAGTGCTTTTTGCATGTTATACGCCGCATTTTGACAAGCTCTGTTTGTTTGATATTCCTTTTGAAGATTAACCGTCGAATCGGCAAGTTCTTTAACAGCTCCAAGCAGCGTTTCACGATAATTTTGATATGTTTCGTTCATTTTTTCTTTTTCAAGTTGAATTTGGTTTTTGAGCTGTCCGAAATGGAAAATCGGCTGAATAACAGACGGCTCGTAACCATAAGTCTTGCTTGATGATTTTAAAAGTTTTGATCCGGCACTTGATTGGAGCCCAAGCAATCCGCTTAAAGACACATTCGGATAAACGGCGGCCACTGCCTCCCCGATGGCAGCATTTTGGGCGACCATCTCTTTTTCCGCTGCCTTCACATCCGGGCGCGTTCTGATAATGTTTGCGGGTAAATCAAACAATTTCCTTAAATCATATTGATAAGCTTTTGTAATCGGGTTGTTTTTCTTTGAGCTGACATCAACCGGCAACATATCGGTTAATGTTCCGACCAAAACGGCTAAAGCATTTTGCAAACCTTTACTTTCAGCTTCAAGAGCCGGTATCAAAGACTTTGTTTTATTGACAATATATTCGCTTTGATGGTAGCTTGCCTCATCTGTTAAACCTGCCTGATATTTTGCTTTAACGGTTTCAAAAATATCTTGTTGCAAAGCAAGATTTTGTTCGGCAATACGCTTTTTTTCATCTGTCGTTTTTAAGGCAAAATATGTGCTTGCGATTTCGGCGGCAATTAAATTTTTCACGTTTTGCAAGCTGTAATAAGTCTGCCAAAACATTGCTTCAGCCTTTTCGTTTAATCGGCGTCCTGCGCCCCAAATATCAATTTCCCAGCTCGCATCAAGGCTGTCCGAAAAATAATTTGTATCTGCGGCAAGACCGATGTTTTTGCTTGCTTTGGCATAATTATAAGAGCCTTCGCTATTTATTTGTGGCAAATATTCAGCCCTTGCAATTTTAACACTCGTTCGCGCTTGTCTTAAACGTTCGACAGCCCCTAAAACAGACGGATTGTTTGAAAGTGCCGATGCGATGAGAATATTTAAATTTTCATCTTTAAACTCTTTATACCACGCCGAATCGATTTTTAAGTTTTTGCCCGTTAAGTTCAAACTTTGAGCAATTTGCGTGTCTTCGTAAACATCTTTCCTTTTAAAATCAGGCCCTACCGTGCATGCGCTTAGAACCAAAAGAACACCAAATAATAATCTACGCATTTTTATTCTCCTTTTTGTTGTAACCCGATTTTTCTTTTAAGGTTTCAAACAAGGCAAACAATGCCGGAATAAAAATGATGCCGATAAAGGTTGCTGCAATCATGCCGAAAAAGACCGACGTGCCGATGGCGTGTTGCGAAGCGGCGCCTGCTCCTTTCACAATCAACATCGGGAAAATGCCTAAAATAAAAGTCAATGCCGTCATTAAAACAGCTCGAAAACGCTCGCCGGCACCTTTAATTGAAGCTTCAAGAATGGAATATCCCTGATCGCGGTAGTTTTTTGTGAACTCCACAATCAAAATGGCATTTTTTGCGGCTAGCCCAATCAGCATAATTAGCCCCAACTGAGCATAAATGCTCAAAGGATGCCCCATAATATGAAGCCCTGCGAAAGCACCTAAAATGGCAAAAACCGTTGAAAACATCACGGCAAACGCCAACATCCAGCTCTCGTAAAGCGCAACCAAAAATAAATAACAAAACACAAGAGCCATTGAAATCAAAATACCGGCAAGCCCCCTTGCCTCCACTTCCTGCAAAGATAACCCCGTCCATGAAATGCGAAATGTTTTAGGCAAAATTAAATTTGCCAATTCAACAATTTTATCAATTGCCGTTCCGCTTGAAAAGCCTTCGGCACTTTGTGCCGTTATGGCGGCCGAACTGTATAAATTATAACGTGAAATAATTTTCGGACTGACTTCAATTTTAATACTTGCAAAACTCTTTACCTTAATCTGCTCCCCTTTATTTGAGGTGACATAAAGATTTTCAATATCTTCAAAATTACGGCGATAATCAAAATCTGCTTGAATAATCACTTTATTGACTTGTCCGTTTAATGTCATGTTGTTCACATAACGTGACCCCAAGTTGTTTTGAAGAGTTTCAAAAAGTGCTGATACCGGCACATCAAACGATTCAAGTTTTGTTCGATCAATATCCAAATAAACGTGCGGTGTATCAGACCGATACGTACTGAAAGCGTAAGAAAGTTCCGGCAAAGCATTTAATTTTTGCAAAAATGAATTCAGCTGTTCGTAAAGTGCAGATGGTGTTGTCGATCCGTCAAGTGCCAATAATTCCAAAGACAAACCGCCTGCCTGTCCGATACCCGGAATGGATGGCGGTGCAAAAAAGTTGATGTCTGCTTTGCCTTTATCTGAAAATTGTTTTGTTAACTTTGACGTGATTGCCTCAGATGAGAGGTTTTTGTTTTTCCTTAAGCTCCAATTTTTTAAACCGATTACCCCGAGCGCCACGTTTTCCCCTTGTCCGCCAAGCAAGCTGTATCCTGAAACCGTTACCACAAAATCAACACCATCCGTTGCCATGGCCGTTGTCGTTAAATCACGCATCACAGCTTCGGTTTGATTTAAAGGTGCCGTGTTCGGTAATTGAACATTTGCAAAAATAATACCCTGATCTTCTTCGGGCAAAAATGAAACCGGTGTTAACTTAAAACCTAAAAAGATAAGAAAAATACCAAATAAAACAGAAGCAACCGTCAGCCATAATTTGCCTGAAAAAAATTTCACACTGCTCAAATATTTGTTTTCACTGAATTGCAGAGCTTTATTAAATCCGCCGAAGAATCTTCCTTCTTTTTTGTTTGTGGCATTTTTTAAGAAGATGGCACAAAGGGCCGGTGAAAGTGTTAACGCATTGATGGCCGAGAAAACAACAGAGGTTGCAATAGCCACTGCAAACTGCTGATAAATTTTTCCCGTGATGCCGGCCATTAACCCGACCGGAATAAAAATTGAAAGCAAAACGAAAGTTGTTGCCACGATTGCGCTTGAAATCTGAGACATCGCTTTAACAGAGGCTTCATAAGCATTTAATTTTTCATTTTCCATTAAATATTCCACACGTTCAACCACAATAATTGCATCATCAACCACAAGTCCGATTGCTAAAATAAACGCAAATAAGGTTAGAATATTGATATCAAAACCTAATATGTAAACAATGATAAAAGTGGCAATTAATGACACCGGAATCGTAAAAAGCGGAATGAGTGTTGTCTTAATTTTTTGCAAAAAGATATATGTTACCAACGCCACAAGTAAAAATGTAATCACGAGCGTTTCAACAATACCGGCAATGGAGGCTGAAACATAAGCCGTTGAATCGTAAGCCACTTCTAAAACCATATCGTGCGGAAAACTTTTAGAGATTTCTTTGACTTCTTTTTTGATGCGTTTCATAATATCAAGCGAATTTGAATTCGGTGTTTGATTTAAAGCTAAGATGACGGCAGGTGCATTTTTAAATGATGACTGAACGCCATACGAATCGGCGCCAAGCTCCACTTTTGCCACATCTTTTAAGCGGATAAGTCCCCCGTTTTGAGATGTCGCCACAACAATATTTTCAAAATCATCAACACTTTGAAGCAAACCTTTTGCCGTCAGCGAGAGCACCATCGTGTTGTCTTGCGGTGAAGGTGCCGAACCTATGCTCCCGACTGAGGCTTGAACATTTTGTGTTTTCACGGCATTGATAATGCTGTTTGAATTTAACCCCAAGGCATGAATCTTATCAGAATTGAGCCAAATGCGCATGGCATATTGCGGACCGAAAATCTGCACATCACCGATACCTTGCACACGTGCAATCGGATTTTTCAAATTTTCATAGGCATAGTTACTCAAATATAAGCTTGAATATGTATTTTTCGGCGAACGTAAAACCAAAAAACCTAAAATATTCGGATTTCTTGTTGCCACATCAATGCCTTGTTCATTAACAATTGACGGTAATTCGGAAGTTACCTGTTGCAAACGATTTTGCACTTTTACTTGTGAAATATCAGGTGACGCCCCAACGTTAAAAGTCACCGTTAAATTATAATTTCCGCTGTCATCGGAAGTTGATTCCATATAAAGCATATTTTCAACACCGTTGATTTTGTTTTCAATCGGAGTTGCAACCGTATCCACCACAACCCGCGAGTTTGCACCGGGATACGTTGTTTTCAGCGAAATTTGCGGCGGTGTGATTTGAGGATATTGAGACACAGGCAAAACAAAAAGAGCAAGCAATCCCAAAAGAACCAAAACAAGTGATACCACAACGGCAAAACGCGGTCTGTCAATGAAAAACTTAGAAAACATTTTAAGCTTTCTCCTTTTTCACTGCTTTCTTATTAAGATCTGACGGCTCAACATGCTCTAAAACAATTTCATCTCCTTTTTCAAATGTATTTTTCAAAATAAATTCGTTCTCTTTTGAGCCTAAAATTTCAACCGGCACTTTATTTAAAACACCTTTTCGTATGATATATACAAAATTTGCTTTGTCTTCTATATCCACCACGCCTTTGGAAACGGCCACGGCATTTTTAAGTGTTTTTTCGCACCAAACCGTTACATAACTGTTTGGGGTTAAAACCTTACCGATGTTCTTAAAATCGGCATAAACAGCCATGGAATTGGTTGCTTTATCAAGCGTGTTGTCCGTATATCGGAAAACACCTTCGTTTTGAAAGATTTCACCATTCGGTAATTCAATTTTTATTTTTTCATCAATAAATGGTTTTTTCTTTTTGAGTTCTTCTAAATATTCTTCATCCGAAATTGAAAAGACAACTCTGATCGGGCTATATTGCACAATATTTAACAGTGCCGATGTTGACGGAGAAACGTAATTGCCTTTCGTTAAACTGACATCACCCACAACACCCGTTATCGGTGCACGAATAAGGGTGTAATCATAGTTTACTTTTGCAAGTTCATAACCGGCCTTTGCTTGTTCAAAAACAGCGCCGGATGCTAAATAAGCAGCCTCGGCATTTTCCAAATCAGCGGCTGATACAGCTTTATCGGCTTTTTGAATGCGCTTAAAATATGATTCTTTGTTTTTATAATCGGCTTCGGCTTTTAAAACATCAGCATAGGCACTTGCGAGAGCTGCTTTGTATTCGTCTTGTTTTAAGATGACCAACACATCATCTTTTTTAACAATTTCACCACCTTTTACATAAATATTTTCAATAAATCCGTTAATAAACGGCTCAACGAACACTTCATGAATCGGGATGACATAACCGATATATTTTTGACTGACTTTAATGTTTTGAGGCCGGACTTCGAGAGCATCAAACGTCAGTTCTTGGGCTTTAGAAAATGCACTCTTATTTTCTATATCAGGCTTTTGATAAAAATGATTGCATAACAATCCAAATAAAAAAGCCAGTGTAACAAAACTCACCAACAAAACAGCATAAATTTTCCTGCTCATTTTTTAAACCCCTCATTTATAAAACTTGAGATTTAAATAATAAGGCGATGCTTTAATTCAATAATTCTGATATAATTTTTTTATTTGAGGGTTTCATCAAGCGTTTTAAGACGATCTGTTAAGAGCTGTTCATTAAATAAAATCGGTGTCGCTTTTTTCATGCCGTTTTTGAGCTTTTCCTTAACAGATGCCACATCTAAATCTTCTTTATCTTCCTTTGCAGATAAAGCATGTTGCCACTGATATTTTGCTTCATTTTCACGCCCAAGTTGATAGTAAGCATCACCCAGGTGGTCAAAAATAATGGCATTTGACGGTAAATATTGTGAAGCACTTTCTAAAACTTTGACAGCTTCTTCATATTTTCCCATTTTGTAAAGAGCCCAACCTAAGCTGTCTAAGATATGCCCATCTTCCGAATTTTTACGATGCGCCTCAAAAATCATATAAAGCGCTTCGTTATAGTTCATACCTCTTTCAATCCACGAATAACCTAAATAATTTAAAACGTACGGATGACGATCGCTTAATTTTAAGGCCTGTTTTAAGTTTTTCTCTGCTTCTTCCCACTTGTTTTGTCGTTCATAAGCAATGCCTAATGCATAACATATGGTCCAACGTTCTTTTTCATTTGAAGGCAGGTTATCAAGAGCTTTCAAATAAAAATCAACGGCTTTATCGTATTTATTCATTACTCTGCTCAACTCACCCAAACGAAAAGTAACTTGTTCATCATTAGGATAAACTTTTAAGAGATTTTCGAGTATTTTAAAAGCTTCTTTGTTTTTCTTTTGCATCATATACGTTGTTGCAGCTTTTAATTGTGCAACATAATACACCGGTGATGATGTTTTTATTTTTAAATATTCTTCCGTTGCTTTTTCATAACGTCCTGATTGTTCATATAAATCTGCCATTGAAACACGCGCCACCTCAAAATCCGGATTTAAATAAAGAACAAGAGAGGTAAAAAGTTGTGCCACTTCATTTTGAACGCCCCTAAAAACGGTGCTTATATTAAATATGGCCTCGGCCAAACCTTTTTGCGGTGAATCGATTATAGGTTTTAAGCTTTGATCATCTGCTTGTTGAAAGCTTTCGATTAAAGATCCGAGCATCGGAATTTCACTGTTTTCTTTATAATATTTTTGGGCTATTCTAATAATTTTATCTTTTTGGCCCATCCTTAAATAGAAATTACCTATAATTTGAAGCGAACGAAATGAAAGCGGTATGTTTTCGTTGTTTACAATTTCTTCAAAATTTTTAAGAGCTTCCTCTTTGTTTCCAAAATAGTCACTCATCATAGCTTTGTGCATATAATACAAGGGCAAAAGACCATCATCTTTTTTTAAGGAATTTAATGATTTTAATGCATTTTCTTCTTGATAAGATGCGGCCGAAATCCACCCTTGAAACAATGGTAAAACAGACTCTCTAAATGGTGAGTTTTCAACCATTTTTGTGCTTTCATAAGCCTGTTCAAAATCGTTTTCCTTAGCATATTTTGCCATTAAAATAAAAGCTATTAAATTTGTTTGATCTCCTTTTTGTTTTGCTTTGAGTGCATATTCTGCCGCCTCTTCAATACGTCCCTCTGAAGCCAAAAGCAAATAAGTGTTGCTTAGTATATCTTCATTTTCAACATCAAAGTGTAAACTTTTAATGTAATAATCTGCTGCCAAATCGTAGTTTTGCCTGATGTGCGCCACTCGTGCCGCTAAATATGTGCCATACTGTGTATCAGGCCGTCTTTTATCTTTGCTAATGAATTGATACTGTTTTCCATCCGTTTTAAAAACCAGACTTTCGGTACATGAATTAAAAACACCAATACTGATTAAAAGAGTAAGTACACAAATTATTTTTCTTGTATGTTTCATGGCTTTATTTACACCTTCAACTTAAATTCATGACGATTAATATAATTCCTATGTGTAAATAATTGCTTTATCTTGCAATAAAAAGTTTTTTAATGCTATAATTTTTTTTATGGAAGCACGATATGATTTAAAAAATCTACTGGAATGGTATGTTCTTTGCGGTGTGGATGAAACCTGCGGAGAAGTTTGTTTTGGCCTAAAAGAGCCTTCATCAGATGATACCAAGCTCTCTGCCAGACAGGCTATAACTGCTTTGTCACAAGATAATATCGCTTCTAAAAAAAATGCACGTGAGCTTTGTGCAAAGGCCCAAAATTTGAAAGAATTGAAACAACTTGTTTCAGATTTTGAAGGATGTGCCTTAAAATTAACGGCTAAATCCACTGTCTTTGGTGCGGGAAACGAGGCCGCAGAGGTTATGTTTATCGGTGAAGCCCCGGGCGCAGATGAAGATCGAATCGGTCTTCCTTTTGTCGGCCGGAGCGGTAGACTACTCGAAAAAATGCTGAAAACCATCGGTTTAACCCGTGAAGATGTTTACATTACAAATGTGGTTTTATGGCGTCCTCCCGGAAACAGAACGCCGACAGATGCTGAAGTTGCTGTCTGTCTGCCGTTTTTGAAGCGACAAATTGAGCTTATTAATCCGAAAATCATTGTTTTTTTAGGCGGCAGTGCAGCTAATGCTCTTTTGGATAATACCGTTTCAATCTCGAAATTAAGAGGAAGGTGGCTTGATTATCAAGCATCTTCTAAGCAAATTATTCCGGCCATTGCAACCTTTCACCCCGCGTTCTTGCTTCGAAACTCTGCACAAAAAGCAAAGTCTTGGGGAGATTTTTTGCGTATTTTAAAAAAATTAAAGGAAAATTAAATAAAGGTGTTATATCTTGTCTGTATGTGAATTTTATTTGAAGGAAAATGCTCATGAAAAATTTTAGAACTGCTTTATTTTATCTCAGTTTTTCTGCGTGTATTTTAGCAGCAGGGTTTTCAACTGCCCAAACAGAAGACAAACAAGGAAACAGAAATCCTCAAGAAGTTTCCGAACAGGCTGTGAATCCTGCTCTTGCGAACAAGCCTCAGGCTATTTTATTTAAAATTCATGACATCAAACCAATATTAAATTCTGACGGCGTGGTTATGTCTTGTGAATATACGGCCACTTTTTACAATCGTACACCATTAAGCTTAAGACAAGCTAAGCTTGATTTCGGATGGACAGATGAAATTTCAGACTTGTTCCCCATTGATGAAACGGCACCGGCAGAAAAAACGGAAGACAAACCTTCTAAAAACGCCCCGAAAGTTGAATCTTTGGGAACAATTCAATCTAGCGTTGATGTTCCGGCTTTAGGCTCTTTAAAACAAGTTAGTGTTCGCGGAACAGCCCAAACAGATAAATGTTTTGCTTTATTTGACACTCTTAAATTTAAGGTTTCTAACTGTAACGTTTTAAATCAGGAATCTTCACCAGAAAATCGTCCTTTAAGGGTAAATGGGGGCGATTCTTCTTGCACAGCTTTATTTACTTATGTTAACTCCGAACATCCTGAATATTACGGTGAGTTCAAGGCAATTTCTTATGAAGAACAAATTCAACAAGAAAAAACTCAAGAAGAAAAAGAACAGGAAATTATTGATTCAGTTAATAAGAAAATTTCAACGGACTTAACACAAACAGATACCATTGTTTCTAACATTAAATAGGAAAAGGATGATTACTTCTCTTACTTTGATTAAACAAAAAAACAGCTTCCTTTTATTAAAAGGATTGCTGTTTTTTGTTTTGTTACCAACATTTGCTTTGGCACAAATTTTTGATCCCTCTGAAGATGCAAAATCACAACCATCAAGTGTTGAAGAAGCTGAAAAGCCAAAGGCTGAAGATTCTCAAGATATTTTTATTCCTAAAACTGCTTCGCAGTCGGCATCTCTAAATGTGGTTGAAAAACGACAAAACAACTTAAATAATATTCAAATTAAACACGTGATACCGACTGATACCCAACAAAAGGACGATGAAAGTATTATAGTCCTATATATGAAAAATTTTAAAATTTCACAAACGCTTTCAGGCTTCATCAATTGTTCTATGCGTTTTTATCTGAAATCCACATTACCAACACGTATTTCAAATCTCAGTTTTCGTTTAAAATGGCCTGATATGGAAACACCTTTAAGCTTTGATGGTGTAGAGCCTAATGGCCTTCTTTATCAAGATTATGTTTTGCTTGGCGAGGGCTGTTACAACATGGATAAAACTCCCAATATTATTGTTAACCGTTGCCGTGTTAAAGATATGACACAACAGGCTTGCGCCTCTAAAATTCATTGGGTACAATAAATCAGAAAAAATAAAGGAAGCTCTTTTACGAAGTGTACGAAAAAAGTACATGTTTAGATAAAAGTTATGTTTGAGTAAATAAAAGCTTAGAATGAGCCGGATACGACGGAAGCTCTTTTACGAAGTGTACGAAAAAAGTACATGTTTAGATAAAAATTATGTTTGAGTAAATAAAAGCTTAGAATGAGCCAGATACGACGGAAGCTCTTTTACGAAGTGTACGAAAAAGGTACACGAGTAAAAGAGCTTCCTAGTAGATGGCCATTATAAGCTTTTATTTTACTTTTTCGACTTGAGCAAACTCCAGTTCCACCGGCGTGTAGCGCCCAAAAATGGAAACTGAAACTTTAAGACGTGCTTTTTCTAAGTCTACTTCTTCAACAACACCAATGAAAGAAGCGAAAGGACCGTCTGTCACGCGAACATTTTCACCAACCTCAAACGAGGCAATCATTTCAGGACGTTCAACGCCTTCTTTAATTTGCTTCATAATTTGTTCAACTTCTTTTTCGCTGATCGGTTGCGGTTTTAAGCGCAAGCCGTCACGCGTTCCTAAAAATCCGCTCACACGCGGTGTATTTTTCACCACGTGCCAAACTGTGTCGTCCATATCCATTTTAACCAAGATATAGCCGGGAAAAAATTTCTTTTCCGTACTGACTTTCTTACCTTTTTTGATTTCGATGACATCTTCGGTTGGCACCAAAACTTCCAATATTTTGTCTTCCATTTTTTTCAAAACGGCTTGTTCTTTAAGTGATTCGGCAACTTTCTTTTCCGAACCGGAATAAACATTTACAACATACCAACGTGCAGCCATGACTTAAGCTCCCAAACCTAAAACGAATTTAACAGCGGCAGCCAAAACAACATCTACCACAAAGAAAAAGACAGCGGCAAGTGTCACAATAAAAAGCACAATGGTTGTTACCTGAACGACCTCTTTTTTTGTTGGCCAAGTTACTTTTTTAATTTCTTGTCGAACTTGTCTAAAAAATTGTATTGGACTGGTTTTCACGCTTGTTATCCTTATTTAAAAATTAATGATTAAACTTTGTTTTTAACTGGCAGGGGCAGCAGGACTTGAACCCACGACACTCGGTTTTGGAGACCGATGTTCTACCAACTGAACTATGCCCCTTTGAGTTTTACAAAGCGGTTTTCGTTATTGATACACACATATTGTTTCAAAATCAAGCTCTTTTTAAAAGAATCGAGCAAATTTTTTTAAGCTTCAACCTCTGGCTTCGAGCGTTTACGCACAAGCGGATCCAAAATCTTTTTACGCAAACGGAGTGATTTAGGCGTTACCTCCAAAAGCTCATCTGCCTGAATATAGGAAAGCGCCTGCTCTAGGCTCATTTTTCTTGGCGGAATAAGGTCAATTGCTTCATCTTTGCCGGCTGCTCTGATATTTGTTAACTGCTTCGTTTTGGTCGGATTAACTTCAATATCGTTTGATTTTGTGTGTTCCCCGATAATCATACCAACATAAACCGGGCTGTTATGCTCCACAAACATCGGCCCTCTGTCTTGAAGTTTCCACAAAGCATAGGCAACTGCTGTTCCGTTTTCAGATGAAATTAACACGCCGGTGCGTCTGCCCTCAATTTCGCCTTTATAAGGTTCATAGCCGTAAAAAATACGGTTCATCACACCTGTTCCGCGTGTGTCGGTTAAAAATTCACTATGATAACCGATTAAACCTCTTGAAGGGGCATGGAAAATCAGACGAACCTTACCACCGAGCTGTGAGGGAATCATATCAGTCATTTCGGCGCGGCGCAATCCCATTTTCTCAACAACCGTTCCCGAAAACTCTTCATCAACATCAACCACAACTTCTTCAACAGGCTCCAAAAGCCCGCCGTTTTCATCTTTTTTAAACAACACACGCGGACGAGAAATTGAAAGTTCAAAGCCTTCGCGACGCATTGTTTCAATCAAAACGCCTAATTGCAACTCGCCTCTGCCTGCCACATCAAAAGAATCCGTTTTTTCCGTTTTTGAAATTTTGAGTGCAATATTGCTTTCCGCCTCTTTTTGAAGACGATCCCAAATCATGCGTGAGGTTACCTTATCTCCCTCACGACCGGCCAAAGGCGAATCGTTGACACTAAAAGTCATGGCAAGGGTCGGCGGATCAATCGGCTGAGCTTTGATCGGAGTCTCTACCTCATATGCACAAATCGTATCGGCAACCGTTCCTTTCACAACGCCGGCCACGGCAACAATATCACCGGCATGAGCCTCCGTTAAAGCAACGCGTTCCAAACCTTTATAGGCTAAAATTTTTGAAATACGTGTTTTTTCCACTTCACCCTGCTCGTTAATTACTTTAACAGCATCATTTAATCTTAGAGAGCCGGAAAAGATTTTACCTGTCAAAATACGGCCTAAAAACTTATCGCCTTCCAAAGTTGTCACAAGCATTGAAAACGGTTTGTCTTTTTCGCATTTCGGCTCACTGACGTAAGATAAAATCAGCTCAAAAAGCGGTGTTAAGTCTTTCTTTTCGTCTTTTAAGTCTTTGACCGCCCAACCGTTTCTTCCTGAAGCATACAAAACCGGAAAATCAAGTTGTTCATCTGTAGCATTTAGGCTCACAAACAAGTCGAAGATTTCGTTTAAGACTTCATCTGGACGGGCATCAGGCTTGTCGGCTTTATTGATGACCACAATCGGCCTTAAACCGATTTTCAAAGCTTTACCAAGCACAAACTTTGTTTGGGGCATCGGACCTTCTGAGGAATCGACCAAAAGCACCACACCGTCCACCATTGAAAGGATACGTTCCACCTCACCGCCAAAATCGGCGTGTCCCGGCGTATCAACAATGTTGATATGATTGCCATGCCATTCAACAGACGTGCATTTTGATAATATCGTAATACCGCGTTCACGCTCTAAATCGTTACTATCTAACACACAATCAACAACTTTTTGATTGTCTCTGAAAGTTCCGCTTTGCTTTAATAAACCATCAACAAGGGTTGTTTTCCCGTGGTCAACGTGGGCAATAATGGCAATATTTCTCATACTCATGGTTTTATCCTCTCATCAAATTCGCCCCACAATAGCGCTTTTTTTTTCAATTTCAAGATATTTTTTAACAAAAAAGGTGCCGAATCCGGCACCTTTGATGTCTTGCATAAAAAACTATTAACGTTTTGAAAATTGGTAAGAACGACGAGCTTTTGCTTTACCGTATTTCTTACGTTCAACCGTTCTGTCATCACGTGTTAAGAAACCGGCTTGTTTCAAAGCTGTGTGCAAGTCAGGCTCATATTCGTTCAATGCACGTGAAATACCGTGTTTGATGGCACCGGCCTGACCTGATAAGCCACCGCCTTTAACCGTGCAGATTACATCAAATTCATTAACGCGATTTGTTACCTCAAACGGTTGATTGATAATCATTTTCAAAACAGGACGAGAAAAATATTCATCCATTGATTTTTCATTGATTGTCACTTTACCGTTACCGGGCATCACCCACACACGAGCCACAGCATCTTTTCTGCGACCTGTTGCATAAACACGGCCTTTTTTATCCTTTTTTGCCTTCACTGCTACCTTAACTTCTTGTACCGGAGCCTCTTTTTCTTGTGTGGCTGCTTTCAAATCCTTCAACGAATCGATTTTTTTCGTTGTTGTTTTCTTAACAACTGTTACTTTCTTTGCTGCTGTTGTTTTTGAAGCTGTTGCTTTTGAAGCTGTTGCTTTTGAAGCTGTTGTCTTCTTAGCTGCCGTTGTCTTTTTGGAAGTTTCTGTCTTTGTTGTCGCCATTATAAAGCACTCCTTTTATTCTTTTCGTTTCTTGAAGCAATATCCAAAACTTCAGGGTTTTGAGCTGCATGCGGATGTTCGGATCCGGCATAAACTTTGAGCTTTGTCATTTGCTGACGGCCCATCGGATTTCTTGAAATCATGCGTTCGACAGCCTTCTCAACAACTTGTTCGGGGTGAAAACCGGCAAAAATGCGTGTCGGATTTGTTTCTTTAATACCACCGATCCAACCTGTGTGTTTGAAATATTTTTTCTCGGTTAATTTTTTACCTGTTAATTTAACCTTATCGGCATTGATAACGATAACATAGTCGCCACAGTCCAAATTTGGAACAAAGTAAGGTTTGTGTTTACCGCGCAAAATCTTAGCAACTTCAGCTGCCAAACGGCCTAAAACAACACCTTCTGCGTCAACAACGTACCATTTTCTCTCAATGTCTGAGGGTTTTGTTGCATATGTAGTCATGTTTTTTCTCTCAAAAATTAATTTTAAAATTCTGACTTAATATACATAAAAAAAACGCCTTGTCAACAATAAAATTTCTTTATTTTTCAATACACTAAAAAACGGTATTATTATACCGTTTTTTAACACATTGATTTCTTGTTGTTTTTAAAACAGATCTTTTTCATTTTTCCTTAAAGCCCTGTGCTTTCAAACATTAACCTTTCGGCAATCTTTTGGCGCTATTCTTGGCTCATCCGAGGCGACTTGGAATGTTTGAACTACAGAAAGGATATATTTCATGAATATTAAAAACATGCTCCTCACAACGGCTGCAGCAACATTAATGGTTAGCGCCGCTCACGCAAGAGATTTTACAGGCTCTTTGTTTTTACCTTCTCAAGGCGAACTTTTATCCGACACCGAAATTGAATGGTCACGCGCCAAGGCCCGCCAAGCGAAGGCTGAAAAAGACTTCGTATTAAGTGAAGAATTAACCTATGGTTTAACAGATAATTTTTCCATTTACGGTGGTATTTTGAATGCATTTAACTTTGACCGTTTAACAAACCGTCAATACAACAACGAACATAACTTTGCTTATGAAGTCGGCGCAAAATACAATTACAACTTCGACAATATTTTAACACAAGTCGGTTTGGGTTATTTCACATTAAAGCCGAAATCTTGGTATGGCCGTTTTGTTGACAGCAACAGCTGGTATAAAGAACTTCAATTTGAAGCTCAAGTCGGTTATGATATGGGTGATGGTTTGGTTCCTTATGTCATGTTCACGCTGGATTCACCAATTGATCAATCTAATCGCGTCATTGATTATTCCGTTTTCGGCGGTGTCCACAAAACGCTTGATCAATGGGCTCTTGATGGTGGTCTTCGCTATGACTTTATCACACATGGCGATAATGAAAACCAATTATATTTACAAGGCGAAGCTGATTACTTCTTAACAGATACGGTTGCCGTTGGTGTTCATGGTGATTATATGTTGGGCGGAAATGATTATCAACATGATATGACCATTGGCGCTCAGCTTAAAGTATTATTCTAAAATTCACTTTCTGTGAACAAAAAAACCGCTCCTTAAAGAGCGGTTTTCTTTTAATTAACAAGCAAATTATTCTGCGTCTTTGGCTTTTTCAGCTGCTGCTTTAGAAGTTGCCGTCAAATCGTCGGCAATACGAGCAGACTTACCACGCAAAGCGCGCAAGAAATAAAGTTTTGCACGGCGAACTTTACCGATACGTGCCACTTCGATTTTTGCCACATTCGGAGAATAAAGCGGAAATACACGCTCAACACCTTCACCGAACGAAATTTTACGAACAGTGAAAGAAGAGTTCAAACCGTCATTTTTACGAGCGATGCAAACACCTTCGTAAATCTGAATACGTTCACGATCACCTTCTTTAACTTTGGTGTGAACTTTTAAGGTATCGCCGGCTTTAAAATCCGGAAGGTTTTTACCTTCAAGGAGCTTATCCATTTGCTCTTTTTCTAAATTTTTCAAAATATTCATCAGTTTTACCTTTTCTAAAAAATTTGTTACCTTATAACCCTAAACTTTTTTTAAATCAAGATATTTTTTAAAAAGGTCGGGGCGCTTTTCTTTTGTTATGTTTAAGGACTGTTCTTTTCGCCATTTTTCAATGTTTGCATGATGTCCCGAAAGCAACACGTCCGGCACTTTTTTTGACTTCCACTCAATGGGGCGTGTGTATTGCGGATACTCTAAAAGTCCGTTTTCAAAGCTTTCTTCTTGTGCGGAGTCTTTGTTACCCAACACACCGTCAATAAGCCTTATCACACCGTCTAACATAATCATCGCGGCTTGCTCGCCACCGGTTAACACATAGTCACCTATGCTGATTTCGTCAGGCTGATAAACTTCCAAAACGCGCTCATCAACCCCTTCAAAGCGATTACAGATGATGGTCAGCTCATCTTCTTTTGCAAGCTCGTGCAATTTTTGTTGCGTTAAGGGGGTGCCTTTCGGCGTCATATAAATGAGCTTACCGCCCTTAAAGTTTGCATCAATTGCCGCGCCCAAAATATCTGCACGCATCACCATACCGGCTCCGCCGCCGCAGGGTGTGTCATCAACACTGCCATATTTATCGGTTGCATAATCTCTGATATTGACAACATCAAGGCTCCATTTGCCTTCTGCCATGGCCTTACCTGTTAAAGAAAAGCCCAAAAAGCCCGGAAAGATTTCAGGATAAAGTGTTAAAATTTTAACCTTCATCGCTTTCGTCTTCCTGATAATTCATCGTGTGTGCACTCACACATACAAAGCCTTGTTTAATGTCAACAGTCGGCACATAAGTGTCGTTAAAGGGTAACATTTCGGTTTGTTTAACATCTTCAAATTTGATTTCTAAAATATCACCCGCACCGAAATTATATACACCGACAACTTTGCCGATTTGTTTTGCCGTTTTTGCATCTAAAACTTTAAGCCCTACCAAATCTGTTTGATAAAACATATTTTCTTCCAAATCCGGCAAAACTTCTCTTAAAGTGTAAAGCTCCGTGCCAACAATTTCTTCGGCGTCATTTCGCGTTTCAACACCTTTGATTTTTGCCCTAATCAGTTCTTTTGCAAAACCGATAAACGTTAAGTCAAAAAAGCGTGTCCCCTCTTTGTTTTGAAGCTTGCCGTAAGCAAACACATCTTTAGGTTTATCCGTAAAACTTTTAAGCTTTACTTCGCCCCTAATGCCGTGTGCTGCCACAATTTTTGCCAAACAAACAAGCGAAGACATTCTTTTTTCAGTCCTTTAATAATAACCTTAAAAACTATTCAGCAGATTCTGCCGGTGCTTCTTCTTGAGATGCACTTTCAGCAGCAGCCTGAGCCTCTGCAGCTTTTGCTGCTTCAGCCTCAGCTTTAGCGGCAGCAGCAGCCTCAGCGGCAGCTTTTGCTTTTTCTTCTTTTTCTTTAATGCGTTCTAATGTTTTTGCACGCGGTGCAGATTTTTTAGGTTGCTCATGAATTTGAGGAGCTGCGCACAAACCAAGACCTGCAAACAATTTTTGCAATCTTTCGGTTGGTTGAGCACCTTTCTTGAGCCATGCTGACACTTTTTCACTGTCAACAATCAAACGATCCGCATGATCTTTCGGAAGCAACGGATTGTATGTGCCTAATTTTTCAATAAAGCGGCCATCGCGAGGAGCGCGTTGATCTGCGGCAACAATGCGATAAAACGGACGTTTTTTAGAACCGCCTCTTGATAATCTGATACGAACTGCCATTTATAAATTCCTTTCTTAAAAAGTTAAATTGTTAAAGTTTTAAGCCTTTGGCCAAGTCTTAAAACCGTTTTCCTGTCATCGGACCAAACGGAAAACCTCCCATTGATCCGCGTTTCATCATTTGAGAAAATCCTTTGAGCCCGCCGAATTTTCCCATTTGTTTGACCATTGAAGCCATCTGCTCGTAAGATTTTAAGAGCTTATTGACTTCAAAAACTTCCACGCCTGCCCCTGCGGCAATACGTTTTTTACGGCTTGCCTTAATCACATCAGGATTGGCGCGTTCTGATTTTGTCATTGAAAGAATAATTGCCTCTTGTTTTTTTAATATTTCATCACCGTTGATTTGTTCAAGCTGAGCCTTATATTTTGAAATTCCCGGCAACATTGAAAGCACGCTTCCCATTGATCCGAGTTTTTTCATTTGGCGCATTTGAGATAAAAGGTCGTTTAGGTCAAACTTTCCTTTCATCATCTCAAGCATTTCTTTTTCGGCCTGCTGTCTGTCCATCGTTTCGATGGCCTTTTCAACAAGGCTCACCACATCACCTTGCCCTAAAATACGCCCTGCAATTCGGTCAGCGTGAAAAGCTTCAATTTCATCAAGTTTTTCACCTGTTCCGAGATATTTAATCGGCACACCGGCCACCATCTTCATTGAAAGGGCTGCACCGGCTCTTGATGTTCCGTCAATTCGCGTTAAAACCAAACCTGTAATACCGAGCTTTTCATTAAACGCTTTGGCAACGTTGCACGCTTCCTGACCGATTAACGCATCGGCCACAAGCAAAATCTCTGTCGGATTTGTAAGCTTTTTAACATCACTTACCTCGTCCATCAAGGTTTCATCAATTTGCAAACGGCCGGCCGTATCAAGGAACAAAACATCATAAACGCCCGTTTTGGCTTTATCAAGCGCGCGTTTTGCCGTTTCAAGCGGTTTTTCACCTTGAACAATCTCAAGCGAATCGATACCAGTTTGACGGCCTAACTGTTCAAGCTGTTCTTTTGCTGCCGGACGATAGGCATCCAAAGATGCCATTAAAACACGCTTACCTTTTTTGAGCTTATTTGCAATTTTGGCCGTTGTTGTTGTTTTGCCTGATCCTTGCAAACCAACCATCATCACAACAACCGGTGCCGGTGCATTTAAATTAAGCTCTGTATTTTCGTCCCCTAAAAGC
>Ga0310690_10003454_pt1 | contig 23666 bp, 23 predicted proteins | sample AusTroGonzalo_MG_2_FD_207661 | JGI IMG/M metagenome (GOLD analysis project Ga0310690, IMG submission 207661) | Bovine rumen microbial communities from tropical cattle in Woodstock, Queensland, Australia - Gonzalo_04 (v2) (version 2) | ecosystem: Host-associated > Mammals > Digestive system >... | reverse complement strand
AATCGTCAGGACGAAAACCTCTCACCCCTAACCCCTAATCCCCTAACCCCTAATCCCCTCTCTTGGCAGGAACTGCTCATCCTCGAATCCGAGTACCAGGTTCGTAAGATCGCCAATCAGATGCGGTTGATCATCACGAACGGTTTGGGATCTGTGCCCTTTACACTCAAACTCCTGCGGTTGCTCATGCGGCGTACGATGGAGAACGTCACCATGCCTTTCCATGGAGAACCGGTAACGGACATACAGGTGATGGGCGTACTGGAGACCCGACTGCTGGATTTTGATAAGTTGCTCATTCTCAATGTAGAAGAAGGAGTCATACCGCAACGGCAAAACGACATCTCGTTCATTCCGTTCTACTTGCGTAAGGTGTATCACATGCAGACACCCGACGAGAAAGCAACGATCTATGCGTACAATTTCTTCCGTCTTCTCTCGCGTGCCGGACAAGCCACGGTGCTCTATGCCACCGCCGAGACAGCAGAAGGAGGAAAAGGCATGTCGCGCTTCCTGATGCAGATACTCTATTCGCCTGAATTTACTGTTACAAAAAGTACGCTCCAAGAGCAGAGTGTCATCCCTGAGGCACCGGACCTGAACATACAGGCAAAGGATATCCGTTCTGCACTCACGCATCTCTCGCCGAGTGCACTCAATACGTATATCACCTGTCCGCGGTCGTTCTACTTGCAGTATATCGAAAAGATCCAAGCCCCCGAAGAAGAGGAAGTGCTTTTTGAAGCCAACACCCTCGGTTCGTTCGTCCATCACGCCATGGAGTATATCTATACGCATTATCTGCATTGTGACAACACGCAACCCGTACGCGTTTTACCCGATGAGATCGAAGCAATCCGTACAGATGAATCAAAGATTCAAGCTGCACTCGATGCCGCGTATGCCCGAATGAATGAGGAATCCCCTAACCCCTCACCCCTAACCCCTAACCGTTACGTCCCTGCGGAGCATAACACGGAAAACGTGGTCATTAAGGGTTACATCAATAATATCCTGGAACGCGACCGTGAAGATGCCAAGATAGGTCTCCAAATATACCTGTTGGAGCAGCCCCGCTATTTCTCCGTGCCGGTTGAAGGAGTAGGAGAGATACGCGTGGGAGGAAAGATAGACCGGCTCGATATATTCGGTGCAGAAGGCAACCAAAAACTGCGTATCATCGATTATAAATCAGGCAGTTATAACGATACTACCCACGCCAAGAAAATGACCTCTTCTTGGGAGGAACTCATGGAGAGCGAAGACAAAGGGTATGTGCGGCAGACGATGCTGTACAGCCATGCGGTGATGGCAGAAGACCAAACAGGTTTGCCTATCGAACCGAACCTCTATTTCTGCAGGCGTAAGTTGACGGATATCGTCACCACCATTGACATTGACAACGAGACGGTACATGACTACCGTTCCGTACAGCAGGCTTTCTTCCAAGCCTTGCAAAACAAGATAAAACAACTGTTAACCACGACCGAGTTCCCCAAATGTGAACCCGATCATTGTCCTTCATTCTGTCCGTTCTTCCGTTTGTGCGGACGCAAACCCAAAGATTTTTGATATGACACAGTATTACAAAGTAGCAGAACACATTTTCGGCATTGATGCAGCGGAGAAATACCTTGCGCAGTTAACGAACTATGCGCCGTTTATGTTGGATGAAATCGAGCCAACTTACGTGTTCATAATTCACGTTCACGAGGCTCCGCTTCCTTCCACCGAAGGATGGCAACATCTCTATACCGACCGCTCCGATGAGGACATGCCGCGTATCGAGATGTACAAACGTGACGGCGAATGGATGTTCAGAACCTCTATGTGGCGCGAGACGGAGATCGTGAGTGCGATGCAATGCAGTGCCGATTGGCGGGAAGTGAACGTCTATATGAAGACAGACAACGCGCGTTTCGCCATTGATAATGCCGCCATGCTCGTCTATGCTTTTGCTACAGCCGGCATGCAGACGCTCCTTTTCCACTCGTCCGTGACGGTGCTGGACGGCAAAGGGTATATGTTCTTGGGTCATTCCGGTACGGGCAAGAGCACGCATTCCAAACAATGGAAAGAAGCGTTCCCCGCTTGTGAGTTGCTTAATGATGATAACCCTGCCGTACGTATTTGGCCTGATGGCACTGTACGCGTGTATGGTTCGCCGTGGTCGGGTAAGACGCCCTGCTATAAGAATGACAGCGCACCCGTGCAGGCACTCGTGCAACTGGCGCAGGCACCGGAGAATAAAATAACCCGCCTCAAGATGTCGCAGGCTTATCCGTATATCCTCGCTTCGGTGAGCGGGCTCAAGGTGATGCCGGAGATGATGGATCAGATCTTTGATTCGATCGCCAAACTGCTGGAGATCAGTCCTGTGTATCGGTTGGAATGTCTGCCGAATCCGGATGCTGCACGATTATGCGCTCAAACGTGTTCACTTTAGCGCGGTCGTACGGGCAACTAACCTTGATATAATTCTCGGTGAAACCATACATAAGACCGTCTTTCTTGGAAGACTCCCAGAGCACGATCGCTTCATAGCCTTCGTGCTCTTTATAGAACTGCTCGGTCTTGCGGGCGCTTATATCGTGCAACTGCTTGCTGCGCCGTTCCCGTTCTTTCTGCGGCACAACCTCCAAGTCCATCTCTAACATACGCGTGTTCGCCCGTTCCGAATAGGTGAATACATGCAGCTGACTAACCGGCAAAGACTCGATGAAATCGACATATTCTGCCCAACACTCGGCTGTTTCACCGCGTACGCCTACCATACAATCGACGCCGATGAAAGCATGAGGCATCACAGACTTGATATGCGCCACGCGTTCGGCAAACAACTCCCGCGTATAACGCCTGCCCATGATTTTCAACACCGTGTTACTGCCCGACTGCAAAGGGATATGAAAATGCGGTGCGAAATGCTTGCTGTTCGCCACAAAATCAATGATCTCATCGCTCAATAGGTTCGGTTCGCAACTACTTATTCTAATTCGATAATCGGTCTGTGCTCTGTGTTCTGTCAGCGAAGCGGTCTGTAATCCATCGAGCGCTTTGAGCAGATCGATAAAGTGCTCGCCTGTACTGCGTCCGAAATCGCCTATGTTAACACCGCTCAGGATGATCTCTTTGGCGCCGTTATGGATCGCTTCTTGCGCTTGCATAGCAAGCGTAGCGATAGAGGGGTTACGGCTCTTGCCGCGTGCCAGAGGGATCGTGCAATAACTGCAGAAATAGTTACACCCGTCTTGTACTTTCAGGAAGCACCGCGTCCGGTCGTCCTTGCTATACGCTCCGTGAAAATCATCTATCTCGCGAATGGGAGAACAAGATATCTTACAGTCGTCAGACGGTCTTACAGCGTTAGCGGTCTGCTCGAGTTCGTTAATGAACTCGGGCAAATGAAACTTCTCCTCCTGTCCAAGCACAAAATCCACCCCCTCGATATGTGCGATTTCATTGGGTTTGAGTTGGGCGTAGCAACCCGTGACGATGAGGACTGCATTCGGGTTCTGTCGCCGGATACGATGAATCATCTGGCGGTCTTTATGGTCCGCTGCATCGGTGACGGAGCAGGTGTTAATCACGCATATATCTGCGCTCTCACCGGCTTTTGCCCGCGTATGACCCCGCTCCAACAGTGCCTTTCCCAACGCACTGCTCTCCGCAAAATTCAACTTGCACCCTAATGTCGTAAATGCTATTTTCATTTCCGCCTGCAAAATTACTGCTTTTTTCCGATATATGCAAATATATAGGTATTTTTTCTATCATATTTCAAAAAAAGCAGTACCTTTGCAGCCATACTCACACAGTTGTTGTTACGATCTTCCTTAAGAGAAAATCCGACAAATGACCTTTATCGGCGATTAGAGCGATTGAGCGGAAAATATCGAGGGGGTGCCGAAAAATGATACAAAATCGCTTAAAATGCAAAAAAACGGGCAAAAAATTTGCACAGTTCATTTTTTTTTTGTAATTTTGTACGGTTTTTTGAGATCACGAGATCTCGAGATCACGAGATAACGAAAATTATTAATAAAACACTATAAACAAATGGAAGAAAACAACGAGATTATTAAGAATGATCACATTATTCCGGTGAAGATCGATGAGGAAATGAAGTCCTCATATATCGACTACTCGATGAGTGTGATCGTGAGCCGTGCGCTGCCGGATGTGCGCGACGGTTTCAAACCGGTACACAGACGTGTGCTGTTCGGAATGAATGAGCTCGGCAACACGAGTGACAAACCGACGAAGAAGAGTGCACGTATCGTGGGTGAGGTAATGGGTAAGTATCACCCGCATGGTGATAGTTCTATCTATGGTACGCTGGTGCGTATGGCACAACCGTGGGCAATGCGTTATTGCCTGGTTGACGGACAAGGTAACTTCGGTTCCGTGGACGGTGATGGTGCTGCCGCTATGCGTTATACGGAGGCGCGTCTGAGTAAGTTAGCCGAAGAGATGCTGCGCGATATCGAGAAGGATACCGTGGACATGCAGAATAACTTCGACGACAGTCTGAAAGAGCCGACAGTGCTGCCTTGCCGTTTCCCGAACTTGCTCGTGAACGGAGCAAGCGGTATTGCGGTAGGTATGGCAACGAACATGCCGACACACAACCTGAGTGAGGTGATTGACGGATGTTGCGCGTACATTAAGAATATCGTTGCGCGTATGCATGACGCGACGGTAGAGGACATCACGGTGGAGCAGTTGATGGAGCACATCAAGGCACCGGATTTCCCGACAGGTGGTACGATTTACGGTTATCAAGGTGTGAAGGATGCGTATGAGACAGGTCGTGGACGCGTGATCATCCGTTCGAATGCGGACATCGAAACGGACGATAACGGCCGTGAGCATATTGTGATCACGGAGTTGCCGTATGGCGTAGTGAAGAAAGACCTGGTGCAGAACATCGCAGACCTCGTAGCCGACAAGAAGATCGAAGGTATTGCTGATATCAACGACTACTCGAAGCGCGATATCCGTATCGTGGTGGAGGTGAAGCGTGACGCAAATGCACAGGTGGTGCTGAACAAGTTGTATAAATTCACGGCTCTGCAGTCCAGTTTTGCGGTGAATAACATCGCGTTGGTGAAGGGACGTCCGATGCTGCTGAATCTGAAGCAGTTGATTGGTAACTTCATCGAGCACCGCATGGATATCGTAGTTCGCAGAACGAAATACGAACTCAAAAAAGCGGAAGAGCGTGCTCATATCTTGGAAGGTTTGATCATCGCGGTGGATAACATCGATGAGGTGGTTAGAATCATCCGTGCAAGCCGTACTCCGGCCGATGCGCAAGCGAACTTGGAGGCTCGTTTCAACCTGGATAACCTGCAATCGAAGGCGATTGTGGATATGCGTCTGTCGGCTCTGACAGGTCTGCGTATTGATGAGTTGAAGAACGAGTACGCAGAGATAGAGAAGTTGATTGCGCACCTGAATGAGTTGTTGAACAACGAAGAGATGCGTTATGAACTGATTGAGAATGAGCTTATTGAGGTAAAAGAGAAATACGGAGATGAGCGTCGTACGAAGATTGTGAAGATGGCTACGGAGTTCAATCCGGAAGATATGTACGCGGATGACGACATGGTGATCACTATCTCTCATCTGGGTTATATCAAGCGTACCCCGTTGGCTGATTTCCGTCAGCAGACACGTGGTGGCGTAGGTTCGAAAGCCGGAAGTGCTCGTGATCAGGACTTCATCGAGTACGTTCACCAGGCATCGATGCACTCGACGATGATGTTCTTCACGGAGATGGGTCGTCTGTACTGGCTGAAGGTTTATGAACTGCCGGAAGGCAACAAGCAGTCGAAGGGCCGTGCTATCCAGAACATGATCAACCTGCAGAAGGGCGATAAGGTACGTACGTGTATCAACGTGAAGGGACTGAATGATCCGGAGTACGTGGAGAATCACTTCCTGATCTTCATCACGAAGAATGGCTTGATGAAGAAGACGACGCTGGAGGCTTACAGTCGTCCAAGAGCGAACGGTATCATCGCATTGGGTCTGCGTGAAGGCGACGAGCTGATTGGTGTGACGCTGACGGATGGCCAGAGCGAGATGTTAGTGGCTTCGTACAACGGTAAGGTATGTCGTTTCAACGAAGGTGGCGTACGTCCGATGGGTCGTTCGGCAACCGGTGTGAAGGCGATTACGTTGGAAGAAGACGGACAAGATCGCGTGATTGGCACGGTTTGTGTGGAGAAGGGTACAGACAAGACTATCCTGGTTATCTCGGAGAACGGTTTCGGTAAGCGTACACCGGTCGATGATGAAAACGGCGACCCGATCTATCGTATCACCAACCGTGGCGGTAAGGGTGTGAAGACGATTGAGATCACCGAGAAGACGGGACATCTGATTGGTATTGAGGCTGTTACCGACAGTGACGACCTGATGCTGATCACCAAGTCCGGAACCGCTATCCGCATGGATATCTCGACGATTCGTCAGACGGGACGTGCTGCTCAGGGTGTTAAGCTGATTGACTTGCAGAAACGCAACGACAGCTTGATGAGCGGTTGTATCGTGCCGAAGGACGAAGAGGAAGAGAGTGAAGAGGTAATAGAGAATAGTGAAGAGTTAAATAACGAAACAAATGAATAAGATCATGAGAAAGACTTTGATTTTGGCAGCATTGATGCTGATAAGTGTCGGCTGCTTTGCACAGAAAAACGCTGCTGCTAAAAAGGCTAAGAGTTACATGAGTTCCGAGACTCCGGATTTCACGGCTGCTCGCGCATCGATCGCAGAGGCACTGGAACAAGAACCGAGTGCAGAGAACTACTACTGGGCCGGTATGATCGGTTATAAAGAACTAACCCAGGAGAACTACAACCAGATGATGGGTCAGGGTGTTAACCAAGCGAAAGCCGGTGAGGCCGTAGAAGAGAGTTATCAGTACTGGCTCAAGGCAGACGAGTTGGCGTTGGTTCCGGTGCTCAACAAGAAAGGTGTGGAAGTGCCGACAGATCCGAAGATGCGCGGTAAACTGAGCAAGATGATGCTTGAGTACTACCAAAATCAGGAGCTGGTGAAGTACGGTATCTACCTCAACGAGCAGAAGGATTTTGCCGGAGCATATCAGGCATTTAAGTTGCATGTATCTATTCCGGACCTGCCGATGATGTCGGATCCGAAGTTGCAGAAAGAGATGCCGCGTGACACTACTTATACACAGTATAAGTATTACGCTGCTATCTTCGCTGTTCAGTCCGGTTTGCATGAAGATGCTATTGTGCTGCTGGAGGAACTCAAAGACGGTGAGTACGAGGCTATCTCGGTGAACCAGTTCCTCTATCAGGAGTATGTGGAGCTGAAGGACACCGCTAAGTTCGTTGCCACTCTTCAGGCTGCTATTGAGCGTTTCCCGGGTGAGCCGTGGTTCCTGCAGAACCTGATCAACTACTATATCTTCTCCGGTCAGGAGCAAGTAGCAGTGGATTATCTGGCACGAGCTATTGAGCGTGAGCCGAACGTAGCGCAGTACCACCATATCAAGGGTAATTTGGATGAGAACCTGGGTAACTACGATGCAGCATTGGTTGATTTCGATAATGCACTCCGTTGCGATCCGAAGTTGGCAGACGCTATGGCCGGTAAGGGACGTGTGTACTACAACCAGGCTGTTAAGTTGAATGAGGCTGCTGCGTTGATCTCGGATAACAAAGAGTACAAGAAAGCGCTGGACGAGATGAACGAGGTATTCCGTAAATCTCTGCCGTTCTTCGAGAAAGCACACGAGATGGATCCTGCCGATCGCACGTACATGCAGGTACTCAAAGGACTGTACTACCGCTTCCATATGGATAAGGAGTACGACGCTATCAGCGAGCAATTGAATAACCTCTAATGGGTCGTATTCTCGCAATAGACTATGGTCGTAAACGCACCGGGTTAGCCGTTACGGACATGCTCCGCATAACGGCTAATCCGCTGCTTACGGTTGAGACGAAGGAGTTGTTGAATTGGCTGAAAGATTACTTCGCACACGAGCAAGTGGACAAAATAGTCATTGGTCACCCGACGCAGATGAACGGAGAAGAATCGGAGAGTATGAATTATATAAGGCCGTTCGTGGGTGTTTTTAAGAAGACTTTTCCTGACAAACCTATAACTATGTATGATGAGCGCTTCACGTCGGTGTTGGCGCACAGAGCGATGATTGACGGGGGGATGAAGAAGAAAAACCGACAAGACAAAGCAGTTGTTGACAAAATTGCTGCTTGCATCATTCTCGAGGGGTATCTCGAGTTAAAATCATAAACTTGAAATTTGAAATATACTATGATACTACCAATTTATTTATATGGGCAACCGGTGTTGCGCAAAGAAGCGGAAGAGATAGAGAACACACCGGAATTGAAGCAGTTCATTGCCGATATGTACGAGACGCTGACGGTTGCAGAAGGTTGCGGTTTGGCGGCTCCGCAAGTGGGCAAACCGTGGAGACTATTCGTGGTGGATGGTTCGGAACTGGCAGAAGACTATCCGGAGTGCAAGGACTTTAAGCGTGCGTTCATCAATCCGGAGTTGCTGGAAGAGAGTGAAGAGACATGTACGTATTCGGAGGGATGTCTGTCATTGCCGGGTATCAGCGAGAACGTGGTGCGTCCTAAGACGGTGACGTTGCGGTATCTGGACGAGGACTTCAATGAACACGAAGAGACGTTCACGGATTTCTGTGCACGTATCGTGCAGCATGAGTATGATCACCTGGAGGGGCATGTGTTCACGGATCGGATCTCACCGATACGCAAGACGTTTGTGCGCAATAAGTTGCTCGCTATCGCCAAAGGCAAAACCGGAGCAAGATATAAATACCGCCGCAACTGATGGATTGGTTAAATGTGATATTGATGGGTATCGGTTTGGCGATGGACTGCTGTGCGGTGTCGGCTGTGCAGGGTCTGAACCAAGGGAAATGGCATCCGCGTGCACTGCTGATGGCTTGTATCTTCGGGTGTTTTCATATGGGCATGCCTATCATCGGTTTTTATGCCGGTAATCTGTTTGTGGGTTTCATGCAGACGTATGCTCCTTGGATCGCTCTGGCACTGCTGGGATTTTTGGGGGCGAAGATGATATGGGAGTCGTACCACGAAGATCCGGAGAGCGAGAAATGTGCCAAATGGCATGTGAGTAACTTACTGCTATTGGCCGTAGCTACCAGTGTAGATGTGTTGGCCACGGGACTGCTGTTCGTGCCGTATCCCGAATGGTTGTATCCTTCGGTGGTGACGATTGGCGGCATCACTGCGCTGTTCTCGTTGGGAGGTTACCTGCTGGGCGTGTATGTGGGTAAGTTGAAACTGAATATGGAACTGATCGGTGGGTTGGTACTCATCGGTTTGGGTATTAAGATCTGGGCAGAAGGATTCTTATGTTTGTAATCGGCAATAACACATTGGTCTCGCTGGACGTACTGGAGAAAGAGTTCTGTTGCGACTTGGATGTATGTCGCGGATGTTGCTGCATCGAAGGCGATGCGGGGTGTCCGGTGACGGATGAGGAGGTGAAACAGATAGAGAAACTCTTACCGGACCTGCTGCCGCAGATGACCAAAGAGGCACGGGAGGTGGTGGCGCAACAAGGACTGAGTTATCTGGACCCTTCTGGAGAACAAGTGCTGTCGATCGTCAACGGCAAGGATTGTGTTTTTGCTCGTACGGATCATCAGGGCTGGTGCTATTGCCTGATAGAGAAGATGGGGTTTGTGAAGCCGATTTCATGTGCTTTGTATCCGATACGGTTGACGCGAGTAGGCGAGTACACGGGAGTGGAGTACCATCGATGGGACATCTGTCATTGTGCACGGTTGAAGGGCAAGAAGTTACATCTGCCGCTCTATCAGTTCTTGAAAGAACCGCTGATACGTCGCTTTGGGCAAGCATGGTACGATGAGTTGGAACTAACCGCAAATGAATGGAAAAAACAATGCGAGCAGAGATAATTACTATAGGAGATGAGTTGTTGATTGGTCAGGTGGTGGACACCAATTCCGCTTGGATGGCCGAGCGACTAAATGAGCAGGGTATCGAGTTGTACCAGATCACGTCGGTGCATGATGATAGGGAGCATATTGTGGCAGCACTGGATGCCGCGTTCAGTAGGGTTGATATCGTGTTGACAACCGGTGGTTTGGGCCCGACGAAGGATGACATCACCAAACATGTGCTGTGCGATTATTTCGGTACACACCTTATAGAAGACACGCGCGTACGCGCACATATAGAACAGTTATACGCGAATCGTCCGGACGTACTGAATCGTTTAACTGCCACGCAATGGGAGGTCCCGGCATGTGCTGAGATTCTCGAGAACAGGGTAGGCAGCGCACCGCTGATGGTATTTCATAAAGGCGATAAAATACTCGCTTCCATGCCCGGTGTACCGTATGAGATGAAGATCGCGATGGAAGAGAAAATTCTTCCATACATCGAGACTTCGAGATCACGAGATCACGAGAGCACGAAAATCATCCATAAGACCTTGCAAGTAACCGGTATAGCGGAGAGTTCGTTGGCGATACTGCTTGAAGATTATGAGGCATCGATGCCTTCTGCCCTTCACCTGGCATACTTACCGAAAGACGGAGTTATCCGTCTGCGCCTCTCTTCGTATGGCGACTTGTCAGAGAGTGAGATGCAGACGTGGTTCGAGCGATTGAAAGAATTAACCAAGAAATATCTTATTGCTGACACCGATGAACCGCTTGAGGCCCTTTTAGGGCGCATCCTTACCGAGCGACATCAGACGATTGCTACGGCAGAGTCGTGTACCGGAGGAAAATTAGCTGCCTTGCTCAATAAACATTCCGGTAGTTCGGTTTTCTATAAGGGTAGTGTGGTTGCCTATTCGAATGAAGTGAAGGAGAATGTGCTGAAGGTGAACCGTGAGAACCTGGACACCTACGGTGCGGTGAGTGAGCAAGTGGTAGTTAGTATGGTATATGGGGTTAAACAACTGCTTCAGACCGACTATGCGATTGCTACATCAGGGGTGGCAGGACCGACTGGAGGTACACCGAAGAAACCGGTAGGCACCGTTTGGATCGCTGTGGCAACACCTGATAAGGTGTACGCGGAGTGCTTCCATTTAGGCAAATTGCGCGAACAGATAACGGATCGCGCTTGTACCAAGGCATTGGTGAAGATACTGCAGATTATTGGAAAAAACTGAAATGCACACTCCCGTAGGTGCGTGTTTCCACATGACGCGGATGGCTTGTGAAATCGGTATCTTTACCGTGCTCCACAACAAGCCAGCCGTTTTCTTTTAGTACATCGCGATCCAGAATGATATCCGGCAGAGTAGGTAACTCCTCCAATGCATAAGGCGGATCGGCAAAGATAAGGTCGTATTTGGTGCGGCACGCATTGAGGAACTTAAACACATCCCCCCGTATCACACTCAAATTGCGTATTCCGAGTTGGCGGCAACAACTGATGATCCAGTTTTGCTGCACATGTGCTATCTCAACGGCTGTCACCGATCGTGCACCTCGACTCACGCACTCGATGCCTATACCTCCCGTACCGGCAAAGAGATCCAACATGTCAATCCCTTCAAAATCCATGCGGTTATTGAGCAGATTAAACAGACTCTCTTTCGCAAAGTCCGTAGTGGGCCTTGCGGTGATATTTTTAGGGGGCGACAATCGCCGCCCCCCATATGTTCCAGAGATGATTCGCATCACTCCCAGTTACCTGCGTTATTATTCGGCGAGAAGACATCACCCACTTTGAGACCTGCATAGTGGTCTAACTTCGTCTCGCGGTCAATGAGGTTAACCAACTCCTGCTTGTTCAGATCGCCTAAGTAACTCTCAAACGGAGCACGTGCCTCGAACAGCGGAACACGGATACCTTGACTCGTCTTATAGTCGTTGTTCACCTCGATCTCAAAACGCAGACCCTCACTGAACGGGATCTCTACGATACGGTCGATATTGCTCTCATCGTACTCACCCTTATACAGCGATTGAAGCATGTTCAACTCAATCGTATCACGACGGAAACCTTGCAGGCCGTTCTTAGCTACGTCAGCATCGTTCGCCCATATATAAGCGTACAGCGCGTCATTATCCTCGAAAGCGTTTTTCTTCAGCGCTTTCTTCTTAGCTTCGTTCAGGATCTTAACAGCCTTCTGCTCTGTCAGACCAGCCTCTAACTGCTTATCCGTCAGACTTCCCTCTTTGAGCACCTCTTTCTTCGGCGCAGTCTTGAGGAACATCAGCAAGGTGTCATAACTGGTGGTAAAAACACCCTTCTGGTGGTGGTATTCCACCTCTGCGGTACGCAGATCAACGAGGTTCTTGATCACCGAAACCTCGCGCTCTGCACGCGTGTTCTCGAACTTGATAGGGGTTGTAACGCTCTTAACGCAGAAGACAGCCATGATAACGGCAGCTACGCTCAGCATACAAATAACAGTAATTCTTGTTGCTTTCATTATAGGTTAAATTTTATAGTTTTCACAAAAATCGCTGCAAAATTACAAAAAAAAAATCATATATGCAAGAATTTATTGAAAATTAATTGCATTTACTTGCGTAAATGGATTTTTTTTACTAAATTTGCACCGTTTTTTGGTATTTATGTATGGAAGACAGTAATAAAGTTCTATATTCGATACTCAATGAGCGCTTGGATTTGCTTCGGCAACTCGATGCGGAAGGTGATTCGGAAAAGCGGCGTCACATCGCTAAGGAGACGCAGACGCTCCATGCTCCCATGGCGCATAGGCTCGGTTTATACCAGATCAAAACCGAGATGGAAGACCTGGCGCTTAAGTTCCTCGATTATGACACCTATAAATATATCGCACACGCGTTGAACGCCAAGAAGGCCGAACGGGAAGCGTATATCGCTTCGTTCATTGCGCCGCTGGAGAAGAAACTGACGGAGGAAGGGTTTAAGTTCACTATCAAAGGACGTCCCAAATCCATTCACTCTATCTATCATAAGATGCAGGCGCAGCATTGCGATGTTGATAAGATATACGACTTGTTTGCGATCCGTATCATCCTGGATTCGCCTTTGGAGAAAGAGAAATCGGATTGTTGGCAAGTCTATTCCCTCATCACCGATATCTTCACCCCGAACCCCAAACGACTGCGTGACTGGCTCTCGGTACCCAAAGAGAACGGGTATGAGTCGTTGCACACTACTGTCTTGGGTCCCGAGAAACGATGGGTAGAAGTGCAGATCCGCACCAAACGCATGGATGAAGTAGCCGAGCAGGGAGTAGCAGCTCACTGGTCGTATAAGGGCGTCAAAGGGTCGATTGTACAGAAGAAAGGGGATGTCTATGTCTTCACACCGACAGGTGATCTGCGTCGTTTGCCGGAAGGTGCAACCGTATTGGATTTTGCGTATTCGATACATAGCGAAGTAGGCGCGCACTGCGTCGGAGGAATTATTCGCAATCAGAATGTGTCTATAAGACACAAACTGGAAAACGGTGATCAGGTGTCTGTTATGACTTCTCCGAACCAAAAGCCGAACGGGGACTGGCTTACGTTTGTGGCTTCGTCCAAAGCGAAAACGAAGATTCGTCAGGCACTCAAAGAACTAGAGTACAAGCAAGCTGCGGAAGGTAAGGAGATGATAGAGCGGCGCTTCAAGAACTGGAAAATCGACTATACCGAAGGCGATATCACCAAGATGGCGATTCGGCTCGGTTACAAAGCCGTGTCCGATATGTACCAGTCGGTAGCAACCGGTAAGGAAGATTTGCAACGGCTGCGCGACGTGCTGCTTGAACCGGAAGAGACAGTTGTGCGCGAACATACGGAGTATGTACCCAAATCCGAACTGCAAGGACTTGCGATTGAGGTGGACATGAACGTGAAGAACGTGGATTATAACCTCTCCAAGTGCTGCAACCCACAACCCGGAGATGCGATCTTCGCTTTCGTGTCCGTCACCAAAGGAATACGTATCCACCGATGCGACTGTCCGAATGCCGATAACATCCGCGAACGTTATCCGTATCGTATGATTCCGGCCAGATGGTCAAAGAAACAATGAGCGACTATCCCAGCATATTATTGGAACAAGCAGTGAACCAAATGGCATCACTTCCGGGAGTAGGGCGCAGAACGGCGCTGCGGTTGGTGTTACATCTCTTGCGACAGACTGATGCCGAAGTAGAGACGTTCGCCAACGCGTTCACGCGACTCAAGAAAGAAGTGATCTACTGCCGCGAGTGCCATAATATTTCCGACACCGAGATTTGTCCGATATGTGCTTCTACACGACGTGACCATGCGACGATATGTGTGGTGGAGAACGTGCAAGACGTCATGTCGATTGAGAATACAGGTCAGTATAACGGTGTCTATCATGTGCTCGGAGGCATCATCTCTCCGATGGAAGGTATCGGGCCCAAAGATATAGAAATCGACTCGCTCATTGATCGTATCTCCAAAGGAGATATAGACGAAGTGATTCTGGCATTGCCTACCACGATGGAAGGTGACACCACGAATTTCTATATCTATCGGAGAATACAAAATGCCGGTATTGACATTAAGATATCGCAGATAGCTCGCGGAGTGGCTGTGGGTAACCAACTCGAATACACCGACGAGATAACGCTCGGTCGTTCAATCGTTAACCGAATAGCATTTAATGGATAATATGGAAGAAAATAAAGTCATTCGTCAACTCAATTGGATATATTATATCCAAATGGTCATTGTTCTTATCGTCCTCACTGCTATGTATTATGCGTGGTCGAAAGGACTCTATGAACCGCTGGACAGAATGTCCTCTTTGGGTCAGGCTGTGCAGTATATCATCATTTTTGATGCGCTGCTCACCATCCCCTTGGGACTCTATCTCGTCAAATGGTTCAAACCCCAAACCCTTGATAAGTATTTCAAATGTGCCGCGGCGCGTATCCTCTTGGCGTCAAACGCTATGCCGCTCGGTATCGCCGCTTACTATTGGATGGGCTGCTACCAATCGATGCTGTGGGTAGCGGCTATCGCAGCGGTTGCATGGTACTTCGCCAAACCGACTCTTGGCAAACTCGAACAAGAGATGAAACCCGAAAACCCCAACGAAGAAACATATTAATATGATAATTGCATGTGATTTTGATGGTACGATCGTTACCCACGAGTACCCGAAAATAGGTAAACCTATTCCGTTTGCCATTCAAACTTTGAAAAAACTGCAGGAAGAGGACCATCATCAGATTATCCTCTGGACTGTGCGTGAAGGCGACTTGTTGCAAGAAGCTTTGGACTACTGCAAGTCCAAAGGGCTGGAGTTTTATGCTGTGAACTCTAATTATCCGGAGGAAGAACCCGAACACGGAACGGCTCGTAAGCTGGTGGCTGACCTATGGATTGATGATCGCAACTTGGGCGGACTGCCCGATTGGGGCGTGATATATAACATGATCCATACAGGGCATTGCTTTGAACCTGCTCCGCAAGGGAATATGGAAGACCTGAGACCTAAAAAGAAAAAAGGCTTCTTTGCAAAGTTATTTGATGATTAAACTGCGCAAAATAGAGCCTTCCGATCTTCCGTATTTGTACCTATGGGAGAACGACGCTTCGGCTTGGGCTGATGGGGCAAACCATAATCCCTTGTCCCAACAGGACTTGCGCGATTATATTGCCTCCACAACTGGTGACATATACAAAGACGGACAACTACGGCTCATCATAGAAGACGATGGAGTTACGTGCGGTTGTATCGACCTATTCGACTTTGATCCGCGTAACCGCAAAGCCGCTTTAGGTATGTACATCGCTCCCGAGTACCGCAACAAAGGAGTAGGACGGAAGGCACTTGAACAACTCGAAGCCTATGCTTTCAGCCATCTCAACCTCCGCCTTCTCTATGCCGTCATCGCCACCAGCAACATCCCTTGTTCTGCCCTCTACAAGTCAGCAGGCTACCTTCCGTCATCGCCTCTTCCTGCTTGGACGCTCGAATCAGACGCTGTCATTTGGACCAAAAAATCATAAAAATGGCATGTTTTTCCAAATTATTCAACCTACAGAGGTCTTGCGGTCATATATATCCCGCTATGTATTTGTCAAGGCAGAGGGATCAACGGATACAATGATGCCTCCGAGCGATGACCCGCGTTTCGTTAACGGAAAACATGTGCAGCAACTACTCCCCAACTACGGAAGCCTTATCTTTCAGCGCAATGTAACCACCGACATCAACGGCACTATCTCCGATGGCTTGACACTGCTTGGCGCGAACCAAACTACAATCGGCATCACAACCCTCAGCGGTTGGTATGAAGGTATGTTACTGGATTTTGAACCGGGAGGTATGCACGCTCTTCTTCATATCGATTTGCAACAGCTTTCAGGACAAGTACTCACCGCTCAATCGTACGGCGATGAAGGCTTGCTGCAATTGGATCACATCTTCAAATCAACACCTGATGCCGATCACATAGCGCCCCTGATAGATGCTTTCTTCCTGGGGCACCTGCCGCATAAAGATGACGCCAACTATACCCGCCTACGTCATGTGATTGCTGCCTGCGATGAGGCAAAAGGCAATATATCTGCTACCGAAATGGCATCTGTTGCTTGTCTCGGCGAACGCCAGTTCTTGCGCGTCTTTCGCCAATATGTCGGCATCCCGCCGAAGCAGTTCATCCGCTTGCGGCGTTTCCATCGAACCATCCAGGCCATGCAGCAGACTGCTGCAAACGGCAAACCGATCGATCTGATGACGATTGCTCTGCAGCATGGCTACTATGATCTAAGTCACATGGCGCTTGAGTTTCAGCAGATGGGATGTGTCTCTCCAAGTCATTTTCGGATGTTAGGCATCCCTTTGACGGCTGATTTCTCGATATTTTTTGCATAAAAATGTCTCAAAAAGGCATAATGTCCGTTTTTTCATATACCATTTGATCAAAAAGCAGTACCTTTGCATCGGTTTTCAAAATTAACTACAAATGAAAAAGATAATTTTAGGATTTTTATTAATGATTTCTACGGCCGTTTCGGCTGAGATAATTAATGGTACTGTGATAGATTCGAAAGGTGACGCGATGCCTTTTGTCACGATTTCCGTTTTAAGCCAAGACTCTATGCTCCTCACCGGCGCTATCACAGACGATAATGGACAATATAGTATTGAGGTACCCGCGCGCACGTATATCATCCAGGCTTCCTACGTAGGCTATCATACTGCGTTTGGTGGACCCGATTTCGTGTTACGCGAAGAGACCGAGCAACTCAAAGAACTCGAAGTCAAAGCCAAGAAACCGCTTATCGAGCGGCAAATGGACAAACTGGTCGTTAACGTCAGTGCTTCGCCTCTCTCTGCCGGTTCCAACGGAAACGATATCCTCCGTCGCGCACCAGGCGTACGAATTGACAAAGACGGCAATATCACCGTTAACGGAAAGTCTGTTGAGATTTATATTGACGGAAAACCCTCATACCTCAGCGGACAACAACTCAAAGCGATGCTCGATGGTACCGACGGAAACACGATTGAGAAAATCGAGATCATCTCAAATCCTTCTGCCAAATACGACGCGTCAGGGCAGGGTGGTATCATCAATATCAAGACCAAACGCAATATGATGAAGGGCTTGAATGGAACGCTTTCCGCTGCCTACGGAGGAATGTATTTCGGCGATGTGAAACGTTGGTTGAACATGGACATGGTCTCGCTCAATCTTAATTATCGCGGTGAGAAAACTTACACTTTCGGTCAGTTGACGCAAGTGTTTGCGCAAAATGATGTAGACCTGGAGACCTACCGCAAGACCCCGGAGTTGGAGAACTATTCCTATTCGGGCTATGCAATGGATTTTCAATATTATATGCTCAAGGTAGGTAACGATTGGTATATAGACTCGCTCAATACCTTCGGATTTATCCTCCAAGTGCCGTACATGCGTGTAAATCAGCAGATTGTTGATGGCCGTAACTACGCCTATACGGTTGAAGGAACGGATACGGTGAGCAAGAGTACAAGTCATACCGGTGCGCAGATACAGTCTCCGCAACACACGGCTAACCTCAACTATACCCACACTTTCAGCGAGGCGTTGGAGCGCGAACTGACTGTCAATGTGGATTATAACCGCTATAATAACAAGTCGAGTAATAGCCAGTTTACGGACTATGATGAGACTCTTCCGTACTCGCTGGGTCTTAACATCAACAGCCGACAGATCATCGATATCTATAGCGCAAAACTGGATTTTCAGACTAAGTTTTGGCAGACAGGTATGATTGAGTGCGGCGTCAAGTATGGTCTTTCGTCCACCAATAACCATATGACGACAGACTCTATTTTTAATAACGTCCCGCTCAGCCATTCGCCGCAGGATTTTCGTTATGATGAGCATGTCGCAGCGGCATATATATCGGTGGGAAAGCAGTTTGGCGAGCATTGGTCGGTCAAACTCGGAGTACGTGGAGAATATACCTATAGCTTCGGTAACTGGCTCAGCGCCGACTCTGTCACGCGCAGATCGTATTTTGATCCCTTCCCGACAGCCTATGTGGGCTATACCACTTCGCCGCTCGGCAAACTGCAGCAACCCATCGCGGTTAGTGCCAGTTACACCCGTCGTATCAAGCGACCGAACTACTGGATGTTGAACCCATTCCGAACCTATGTGGACGCATATAGTTATCAAGAAGGAAACACCGAGCTCACACCGGAATTCAACAACGATGTGGAACTGCATTTCAGCTGGACCCAGTATCTCAACCTTACCTTCAATTTTGCTCACACGCAAGACATGTTCTCGCAGAAAACAACGATTCTGCCGGACGGTATGGGCTATACGAAATGGAGCAATTTTGGTACTTGTACTACCCATGGCGGTAACATCTCTCTGACCGAACTACCGCTTGTACCGAAATATACGAAAGCCGAAGATGGTTCAAAATCCATGCAAGGTGCTTGGCTTGCGCTCACGGTCAATGCCGGTTGGTTGCATTTCATCAACAAGTCCTATGAGAGACAAGCGGATGGTAAGCCGGTCTATGAAAATCGCAGTCACTACGGCTATGCCGGAGGTACGCTTTCTGCTTATTTGCCCAAAGAATGGACTATGACGCTGGATGGTAACTGGTCTTCGCCGATGACAACGGGATACAACCGCGAGGGAAGTATGTACTTCCTCAGTTTTGGTGTAAGGAAGATGTACATGCAAAAGGGACTCATTTTCAATCTCAATATACAAGATTTGGCGCGTTCGCTGAGCTTTATGGAAAAGAGTGAAGGCATGGCACCGGGCTATGAGAGTTGGTATAAAAACACTGTTCGTCAGCAGCGTGTCATGTTATCTATCACCTGGATGTTCGGTCAGTATCAGCAGCATAAAAACCGTAAAGTCGGCGATATGGACGAACTCAATCGTCTCGGTGGAGGCGGAGGTGTTTCGACCGGAAACTAAGGAAAATGATTTAAAAATTCATAAAAATGGCATACACTCTTGTGTATGTCATATTTTTTATGTAACTTTGCAGCCGATTTGGAAAAACAAATTTGAAATCTTAAATTATAAATCATAAATATTTTCATTATGAAACCCACACACATTGAACATTTGGGTATCGCAGTTACCTCCATCGAAGAGGCTGCACCCTTCTTTGAGTTCCTTTCCGGGAACAAGTGTTATTCAATCGAAGTAGTTGAAGATCAGAAAGTTCGCACCGCATTCTTTAAGGTAGGCGAGGTGAAGATTGAACTTCTGGAGCCGACAAGCCCGGAGTCCACGATCGCTAAATTCATCGAGAAGAACGGTGGTCGCGGCGGTGTTCACCATGTTGCGTTCAACGTAGAGAACGTAGCAGAGGCACTTGCTGAGTGCGAAGCAGCCGGTATCCAACTCATCGACAAAGCTCCGCGCAAAGGTGCAGAGAACCTGATGATTGCTTTCCTCCACCCGAAATCTACCAAGGGTGTATTAACTGAACTCTGTCAACAGCCCGCATAACTATGGATTCTGCTAAATTAAACAAGCTGCTTGAAAATCGCGAAAAGGCGCAAGCAGGCGGTGGTGAAGCAGCCGTAGAGAAGCATCACGCAAAAGGCAGTTATACCTGCCGCGAGCGTATTAACATGCTGCTGGACGAAGGTTCGTTCGAAGAAGTGAACATGTTCCTGACTCACCGTTGCCATGACTTCGGTATGGAGAAAAAGGTCTTCCTTGGCGATGGTGTAGCAGTAGGATCGGGTACGATCGACGGTCGTCTGGTATTCGTTTTTGCACAAGACGCAACCGTTATCGGTGGTTCGCTCTCTGAGACCATGGCGCAGAAGATCTGCAATGTCATGGACCAGGCTATGAAACTGGGCGCTCCGATAATCGGTCTGAACGACTCGGGTGGAGCACGTATTCAGGAAGGTGCTTGTGCGCTGGCAGGTTACGCCGAGATCTTCGAGCGTAACATTCTGGCTTCAGGTGTCGTTCCGCAGATATCCGTTATCTTTGGTCCGTGTGCAGGTGGAGCTGTATATAGCCCTGCGCTGACCGACTTCATCATGATGACCGAACAGAACAGTTACATGTTCATCACCGGTCCGAAAGTAGTGAAGTCTGTCACGGGCGAAGATGTAACCGTTGAACAACTCGGTGGCGCGCATATCCATGCAACCAAGTCGGGTGTGACCCATTTCGTGGCTGCAACCGAAGAAGAGGCACTTGCAGAAGTGCGTCGTCTCGTTTCTTTCATTCCGCAGAATAATATGGAAGAGCCGCCTGTGTTTGCGTGCACAGATGACATCGCGCGCGTGGACGACAACCTCAACGACATCGTTCCCGACGATCCGAACAAACCCTATGACATGCACGAGATCATCAACACGATCGTGGATAACGGTGACTTCATGGAAGTCCACAAAGACTATGCAAAGAACGTCATCTGCGGTTTCGCGCGTTTCAACGGTCGTTCCACCGGTATCATCGCTAACCAACCATCTTGGCTGGCAGGTGTGCTCGACTGCGATGCAAGCCGCAAGGCCGCACGTTTCGTTCGTTTCTGCGACGCGTTTAACATCCAGATCCTGACGCTCGTGGACGTTCCGGGCTTCCTTTGCGGTACCGGACAAGAGTACGCAGGTATCATCGCTCATGGAGCAAAACTGATGTTCGCATATGGCGAAGCAACCGTTCCGAAAGTTACTATTACCGTTCGTAAGTCATACGGTGGCTCGCATATCGTAATGAGTTGTAAGCAACTCCGTGGCGATATGTGCTACGCTTGGCCGAACGCAGAGATCGCAGTGATGGGTGCGAGTGGTGCAGTAGGTGTGCTCCAAGCCAAGGCTATCAAAGCAATCGAAGATCTGGCAGAGAAAAAAGCTTTCATTGCAGAGAAAGAGGCAGAGTACAAAGACCTGTTCGCTTCTCCGTACCAGGCTGCTAACCGCGGATACATCGACGATGTGATTGAACCGCGCTACACCCGTAGCCGTATCATTCGTGCCTTCGAGATGCTCCAGACCAAACGTCTGACCAACCCGCTTAAGAAACACTCTAATATACCTCTGTAATTATGGTACTTTTAGCAGTTACAGCAGATACTTGGATCGTAACAGGCCTCGGTTTCGGAATCGTTCTGTTGCTCCTGTTCTTCCTCGTCTATGTCCTCCAGTTCTTTGGTTGGACTATGCAGAAGATAGAAGCACCCAAGGCTCCGAAGCCCGAAAAGCCCAGCCCGGTAAGTCAACCTACCAAGGAGAACATCGTTAGTGCTCCTGTTAAACCGGTTCCGGCTCCTTCGCCCGACGACGACATCGCTGCTATAGCGATGGCCCTGTATCTCGCTTCGCGTGATGGCAAACATGACGCACCCACCGGTATGATAGCCGTACAGGCTCGTGAGACCGCGTGGAACACCAAATCAATCGGATTAAATAACATTGGATTCTAATATGAAAGAATTTGCATTTAAACTCAACGGCGCTGAATACAAGTGCGCTGTAGAAGAAATCGAAGCCGGCAAGACCAAAGTAACCGTCAACGGCAAAGTATATGAAGTAGAGACAGAAGCAGCTGCTCCTGCCGCTAAACCGGTCGCTAAACCCGCCCCGGTAGCTCCGAAACCCGCTCCCGCTCCTGCGGCTGCTCCCAAAGCAGAGCCAAAAGCTAACAGCCAAGAGCCAACAGCTAACGGCCAGCAAGTAAAGAGCCCGCTGCCAGGATCGGTCATCAAAGTGCTCGTTTCCGAAGGACAAGCCGTTAAACGCGGTGACACCCTTCTGACTCTTGAGTCCATGAAGATGGAGAACGCTATCATGGCAGAGGCTGATGGTACGGTTAAACAGATCGCTGTTACCCCGGGTCAGAACGTCATGCAAGATGATTTACTCATAGTTCTTGGCTAATATGAATATCCTCGAGTTTTTCCAAGGAATGGGATTTATGCAAATGACGTGGCAACAAGCAATTATGTTGCTGGTCAGTTTCTTTCTCCTATACTTGGCTATTCATAAGAAATACGAGCCGCTCTTGCTGCTTCCCATCGCCTTTGGTATGCTCCTAACGAACCTACCGGGCGCAGGGATGTTCCATAGCGAACTATGGTCGGCGTTCCTCGATCCCGAGAGCCCCGCCTACCATTCCTACGGAGCTATTCTTAAAGAAGGAGGTTTGCTCGACGTGCTCTATATCGGTGTCAAAGCAGGTGTCTATCCGTGCCTTATCTTCATCGGTGTAGGTGCCATGACCGACTTTGGACCGCTCATCGCGAACCCCAAGTCCCTCATCCTCGGCGCTGCTGCACAGATCGGTATCTTCGTGACCTTCCTCTGTGCTAACCTCATGGGCTTTACCCCTGCAGAAGCCGGTTCAATCGGTATCATCGGTGGTGCAGATGGTCCTACGTCCATCTTCTTGACCAGTAAACTCGCCCCGCACCTCTTGGGTCCGATCGCGATTGCTGCCTATAGCTACATGGCGCTTGTGCCGGTGATCCAACCGCCTATTATGCGTGCTTTGACCACCAAGAAAGAGCGTGCTATCAAGATGGGTCAATTGCGTCCTGTCAGCAAAACAGAGAAGATCGTCTTCCCGATCATCATCACCGCTATCGTAGCGCTCATCCTGCCTGATGCAGCTCCGCTGATTGGCTGTCTGATGCTCGGTAACTTGATGAAAGAGTGTGGAGTAGTGGATCGCCTCTCGAAAACCGCACAAAACGAACTGATGAACATCGTGGTCATCTTCCTTGGTCTCTCCGTAGGTGCAACGGCTACAGCCGGCAGCTTCCTCAACTGGCAAACGCTGATGATCCTGGCGATGGGTATCGTAGCCTTCGGTCTCGGTAGCGCAGGCGGTGTGCTGTTAGCTAAGTTCATGAACCTCTTCCTCAAAGAGAAGATCAACCCGCTGATCGGTTCCGCAGGTGTATCTGCCGTTCCTATGGCCGCACGCGTATCGCAGACAGTGGGTCAGGAAGAGAACCCGTCGAACTTCTTGCTCATGCACGCCATGGGTCCGAACGTAGCAGGTGTCATCGGTTCAGCTGTAGCTGCAGGTGTGTTATTAACCATGCTTGGTTAATATGAGCAATAGACAGATTGCAACAAGAGTATTGGTAATAGCCATGTTCATCGTGGCTATTTCCGTATTGTTTACCAACAACCTAGCGCGCTCCCTGCAAGCCGAAG
>Ga0310690_10003453_pt1 | contig 23667 bp, 43 predicted proteins | sample AusTroGonzalo_MG_2_FD_207661 | JGI IMG/M metagenome (GOLD analysis project Ga0310690, IMG submission 207661) | Bovine rumen microbial communities from tropical cattle in Woodstock, Queensland, Australia - Gonzalo_04 (v2) (version 2) | ecosystem: Host-associated > Mammals > Digestive system >... | reverse complement strand
CCATGCGTCAATCCATTTGTAATCGCCACCAACTGCGCCATTGTACAAGAATACAAATTCGGGGTTACGGGTTGCCCAACGCCCATAGTAGTTAACGCCTGCCGCTTCCAAAGCACTTGCTTCCGTACCATCGGTAACGATAGCCGCAAGTCCGCTCTGATGTTTGAACGCAAAATTGATAACGCCTTGCCGTCTGTTCCAATCAATCGAAGCCGCTTCCGCCATAATAAATACGGCATATTCAGCAGAACCACGAACAAGCGAAACACCTGCATAGTTTGCCGCTTTCAGAGATTCCTGCAAGGAGATAACGCTTGCATTGGTATCATTTTTCCAAGCGGAGAACAGATAGGCAACGCCCTTGCCATTGTTCCATGCCGCAAAGTCCTTAATATCATTATCAGACATGGTATCAATGGAAGTAAAGGAAACCCAATTCGTATTCTGATTTACTACGGTTTCCATACATTCCGCAGGAGTTAAAGCACCGCTTCCTTTATAGATAACAGCGCCATCATCTTCACTCATCTTCAGTAACGGAACTAAATCAGTACCCGTACCGCCAGCTACAACAAATCCTAAAGAACCCGTAGAACCCGTGGTATTGTTGGTAATGATAAAGCCTTTGGTCTGACTTGAATACGCAACAGTAACGCCTACGCTATCTGTAGTAAATGCGTTCTGTAAGGTCTGTGCGATAGTAGACATAGAAGTAACGGCACTAAAATCAATTCCATCAATGGTATAGTCGCTACCGTCTACATTGATTTTAAAAGTACCGTCACTAATGACCTGAAATTCAGATACCAAAGCCGTAACGGGAGCGCCGATTAATTCACCGCCAAACGCAGTAGCACCCCTACGGGCAAAGTATAAGGTCTCGGGTTTACGATAAGAATTGTCATAGCCCAAAAAATAGACGCTTGCCAATTTATATTCGGTAGTGTTGACACCAAAGAACTCCCCTACTTCTTTTGCAGACGGAAACGCCATGATAGAGGGGAAAGAGCATAACGGATTGTCGGTCAGTAACAGACCACTCATAACAAGCTGACCGCTTCCACCATACATAACTCTTGGAGTTACACTGACAATATAATCGGCAGGAATCGCTTTCGCCAATATAATCATCTCCTTTATGGTTTGTGATGCACATCGACATTTTCAACATATACGTCAGCTTTAATTGCAGATTCACTTTTGACTTCTATGTTGTCCCAATGTGTAAGATGTAGCACAATGCGGTAACGCTGAACGTATTGGTCTGTTTCGTCAACATAAGGCAAATACTGTGCGTCTTCCGCATAGTTGAAAGTAATATTGTAAGTCTTGAAAAAATTAACGGATAAGAAACTTCTTCCCAATACCGCAAGGTTTGTTGCCCGTTCTTCTACTACTTCCTGCTTATCACCGCAAAAATCAATATTAACTACATATTCCCTTAACTCATGGACTTTCGTCTTAAAGTCGGAAATCTCGTCAACATTTGTGCCAATTCTTGCGTGGGAATCCATGTAATACATGGTGTAATCCTGCGTATTCGGTAAGATAGAACGATTCCGATACCCTCTAAAAAGGTTGTCCTGTTGTACATCGGTGTACTGCAATATAAAATCATTTACTGCTGTCAGAACCGACATAATCATCACTCCATTCACTTGCCGAAAAATCGGGCGGAACCACTTGCCTATGTACATCGACCTTACACCAACCGTCCCAAGACCAATCTTCGATACTTGTAACCAGCCAATAGGTTTCGTCGCTACGCTGAATAAAGTCGCCCGTCCTTGCAGGAACACGATTCACTCCCATAACGGGATAAGAAAGGTTACTGTAAAGATAGACCGTCATGGTATCGCTTGTTACATTCTTGGAATCGGGGTGGTCAAGTCTGTCGGTATCGGGTTGGAAGTTTGCTTTAATGCTTTGAGGCTCTGCGTAGATAGGATATACCTCACCCTTTATGTTTTTTTGCCCTAAAGACTGATATAAAGTACAGTCTTCATCGGGGTGTATGGCGGTAATCGCACCACGCACGACATTGTGTAAGTTTAATCCCATCATTCTGAAACTACCTCGTGGTTAATACTTCTAATCATCACACCCGTATCAATCAAAACGGTTTCAGGGTTAATAGGAACCATGCCTTTGCCACCTCTTGCCCGCCTTGCTTTTGCCCTTATAGTAGAAGGTGCATTTTTTCGTGGGTCGCTGGGAGACCATTCTTGGATAGTTTTCTTCATATCCCCCACCGCCACAATGCCTACTTGTTTATGTGCTTTATAGATACTGTCTTTATTCACTCCATCGGTTTTTAGAACATAGCCAAAAAGGTTCGTCCAAGCGTTTCTCCGTTTTTCTACAGTACGCTTCATAAATGGACGGGGCGGGTTATGATGACCGTATTCGTTCAGATATGCGATATACGCCACTTGCTTCCCATCCGCGTAAGTAGCCTGCGGAAAGAATCCTACTTTGGTCACGAACTTGGCGTCCTTTACCTGCTTGACATATTTCTGTAAACCCTCAAGTTTTATATTGACAGTTTCAACAACCAACATAAGGAACATACCTCATGCCAACACGATATTTAGCTGTCGCAAGCCAATACATCGAACCACATTGGGTTTGGCTATACCAAGTCGGGTTATTCGTATAACTTGACAAGCCAACGCTCACACTACCCTCCGTTGCGGATGTAAGAAGTCCCGGCATAGCCGTTCCTCTCTGCATTAATGTTGCGATATGGCAGACGAGCATATATAACAACATCTTGCGTTCATTGAGGTCTTTTACGGCGCTATTTTCCGTGTTGTCGCACAATAAACAAGCCACATTAAAAAATGTGTTAAGCTGTTCGGGTGTAAATACATTATTGAATTGTGGATATAACGCCAAAAATTCAGCAGCGTCAAATACTACCACACCATTCATAGGTTATCCCTCGTTCGGTTTTACTTTAGTCTGCTTGGGGTCGATAGGCTCAAACCCATTCCGCAGGTCCTTCCGTTCCTTCGCTTCTTTTCTTGCCTTACTCGGCGTACTTGCGAAGATTAATCCTTGCTTAATCCGTGGGTCGTCCTGATACCGCACTTTAATCTGTTCCCATGCTTCCGCAGGCACGTTGGTAGTAATGCCATACGCACCAATCGGTAAAATTCCGCTTGCCTTGCCACGAAGATTTGCGGAATTTCCGATAATACGGATAGCCTGCTCATTCCCATGGTTATCCAGTACAGTAAACTTAATATCCCGAGGGAAATTGGAGCAGATTACAACAGTATTGTTTTTGACTTCCTCAAAAGATTCCGTAGTGTCGATTACATCACCGTCCATCAACGGTTCTGCAACGGGTTCGACAACCTTTTTCGGTTCAGCAACTTTTTTTCTTCTTGTAGTACGTTTCTTTTCAGCCATTTTGTATTTACCTCCTAAATGAAAAACCCCTCACATTTCTGCAAGGGGTTTTTAACTTAATGTTATACACCGCTCATCATCTGAATTGCGAACGGACGCAGGACTACTGCACCGTAAGTACCAGCGGAGAACTTCTGCCGATAGGAAGAACCTTCGGGGATAAGCTGGAACGCACGCATTTTTTCAGAGTAAGCCAACTGTGCAACGGGATAACCGTCAACGGTCTTTGCCGCCATGAATACAGTATTAGTGTCGCCACTCTTTAATTCCGGCAAGGTGACGAAAGAAATGTTCTTAAAGTATTTCTTAACCATATCCAGTACCGAGATACCAAATTCAGTGGTTTTACCCAACAGTACCATGATGCCCGGCGGGCAAGCCAATACCAAATCAGCGTCAATGGAGATACGACCCTGACTGTTGGTAGCCAGCTCTTTGAAGATTAAAATAATATCATCATAAATTTCAGTAGTGGTTTTTGCAGACCACAGCGTAACACTTGTCCGTACAGTAGCAGGAGAAATGTCGGCAGGCAGGTTCGGGTCATTCAGCAGACCATAGATACGCTTGCCAGCTACGCCACGCAGATAGAATTTATTAGCGTCAATATTCAGAATGGTAGCCGCAGAACGCTGTTTTTCAGAAGCAAGGTTCAGAGCCGCTTTGCCCAAAACAGCCATTTCACGCTCACCATAGCGAATGGTGGTCTGATAAACATAGTTATCCCTTTCAGGATATACTACGTTTACATCAGCGGTAGCCGCATTGCTAAAGTCAGCATACGGAGCGGTTTCGCCAGTGTTTTCAACCGCTTTGAAGATAGCGGAAGAAGTCGCCCAATCACCTTTACGGGTTTCACCGAAAATTTCACGGGCATTGGTCGGGGCGGTCAGAATGTAAACAACCTGCGGGTCAACGTAGGTTGTGAATAAGGACGGAACACCAACATTCGGGTTGGTAAGCATAGCGTCCTGCGCAAGACGGTCAATATTGTCTTTGCGGATAAAATCTTTTGCGGAATCAAAAATAAAACCTTTCTCACGCATAGCGTTGAAGGCTTCGTATTTAGTAACAGCCATGTTCTATTCTCTCCTTTCAAATTATTCCTGCGGGATTTCAACAGTGGTGTCTGCGCCGTTCTTTGTTACCTTAATGGTATGAGCGGCAGTACCAGCAACAACAGCCGTTACAGTGTTAGCAATCGTGCTGTAAGTGGTAGACGCATGAGCGGAGGTTTCATAGCTGGACAGGTCAATAGCGGAAGCAGGAACCACTTTCTGACCATGGTTGGTAATGATGGCAATTTCGCCAGCACCTGCGGAAGTAGCAAACTCCCAATTCGTTTCAACGGCGCCAGCAACAGTAGCGCCTGCGGAAGCACCGCTTACCAAACCCGTGGTGGTGTTGGCAAATACTTTCTGCCCTTTGGTTACAGAAGCCGCAGGCTGTACAAAGAAATCGCCCTCAACGGCAATATTTACATTGGTGCCAGCAGGCATCACATTGGAAGCAACGGCACCCGCACCCAACGGGGCAGTAATATTGCGAACCACAAAGCCCAGCGGCAGACCGCTACCGCTCGGTACTACCTGACCTGCAACCTCAGAATCTTCCCAACAGAAAGCACCAACAGTTACAGTGGTTTTAACAGTGTAGCCTACCGGAGTAGATACAATAGGATTAATTGCGGCATAGCCACCGGGAATACCGATAGCAGGATATAACCGCACAGAAGTCTGAAAAGTGTTATCAGCAGCCATGTTTATTTTCTCCTTTCAAGTTATTCAATGTTATTCAGAGCGTCCATTACACCGCTCATCTCATCTCCGCATACTTCATTCATAGCGGAATCGATAGCCATCGGATAGGACGGACGTTCAGCAAGAATCATGTCAACCATGCCTTCAAAGGCTTCAACGGGATATGCGTCAATGTCTTTGCCTGCGGCATCCAATGCGAAAGCGTAAATAGCTTCGGCAGAATCAAAAGCCAGCGGGTCGGTGATTTCGCCAACCAACGGACGAACCTTTTTAGCCGCAATATCGATAGCACGGAAGTTATCGGTCAAGGAACGCTTAATTTCCTCAATGGTATCTTCGGCTTTTTCTTCTTTTACGGCTTTCTTGCCACCCTCTGATTCATGCTCTTTGGCAATGCGTTTCGGTGCGGATTTCTCGCGTTTTTCACCGTACTTGACACCCATTTCAAAAGCGGCTTTCGCTTTGGGGTCTTTCAGCAATTCGTCGAGGTTTTCTTCGTCTGCTTCTTCTTCGTCAAGGTCTTCGTCATCAAGGACTTCTTCTTCCTCAATTTCTTCTTCCTTGGCGTCCTCAACGGACAGCTTCTTCAGCTCTTCCAACGCAAGTGCTTTATCTTCCACGCTTGCGTTCGGCATGATTTTGTCAATCAATTCTTCAAACGGCATATAAATTCTCCTTTCTTCTGTTGCTTTATCATTAAATTCAGGTTTTGAATCTGCAACCTTTACATCGTGTCCTGCTCTGCCTTCAGGTACAAGAGCCACATGATTGCCCTCAATATCACGCATAATGAAATCGTAATGTACCTTGCTCCCGTCCTCTGCGATATATTCGCCTGCCGTAAAGTCGGGTTTAAAACGGTAAGAACAACTAATCTCTTGTGCTTCTCCGTTTTCAATGGACTTTATGGCTTTTGCGTCCGTCACAGTAAGGGAGTTCTTTAAATAAGGTGCTTCAAATGTGCCGTCAGTTCCAACGGAACCAACTGTATACTCTTTCGCAGGATTTTCAGCGTCGGTTTTATGGTGCAGTAAGAGCAACGGCATACCATCAAAGGTCTTTGCCGCTTTTGCCAATTCTTTTGGGTCACGCAAGCCGTAATATATGGTATTCGGCTCAAATCCATGTTCCTCTGAACCAGCTATCTCTCTCCCTAAATAGGGATTTACGCAAGCCTTACTGATAGGAGTTAACGCAACATGCATATAACCGTTACTGTCGATTCTCCTCATGCTTGGCTTTGCGTCCAACATAAGTGCGTAGTCATTCATTGTCTTTTACCTCCTTTCTTGGAGATTTACGCAATATAAAAACCGCCCCACCCGTTAGAGTGTGCGGTTTTTGGTAAAATATTTTACTTATTGGCTTTTCTCAAGTTATCTACAAAGCTATCCAACCATTTTAATTCTTGGTCTGCGTTGCCGTAGCTTGGGTGCTTTTTAATGGCTTCTGCGTGTTCCTTATGAATCTGTGAAATGGTCTTGCCTTCGTTTAATCCTTTTGCAAAATCCCTTGCCACAAATCCATTCCATTCACCTGCAGAAGAGTTAATAACTGAATTTCGCTTTAACCATGCCATTCCGTTAGGAGTAGCGTTTTCCCTTTTGTTATAATTTGCTACCGCTTGTCTCCGTTCTGCTATTTTAGGACGGGCTTTGGCAAGAATATCTTTTAGTTTTCTTTCCTTTCGGAACACTTTGGATTTTGCTTTTTCATCGTCCCTATATATATCATTACGGGCTTTGGTCAATTGCCTATTAAGGTTATTATATTTTTCGTTAATAGCGTCAACTTCTTCAAGCGTTTTTGCGTTCCTTATCTCGGAATTTCTATCATTCCAGCTTTTTTGAATGTCCTTATCGTTCCGAGCAAACCTTTCTCTGCTTCTCTTATCGGCATCGTTGTATTCCTTTTCAGCTGTACTGTGGCTCCCATAAACACTCTTTTTTAAAGGACTAATCTTTGTACCTTTCATTTTGGCTACTGCGGCATTAGCTTCTTCGGGAGATTTGATTTTATTGCGAAACTTGGAAAGAGTTTCTTTTGCGGCATTTTCTTTCTTTCCATGTTTTGTCATATCATTCCAAATCTTTTCTGCTTCTCCCCTGTTGTTGTTGCGACTACGCTCTTCAGCCTCGTTATAATTTTTAACTGCTTCGGTAAATTTTTTTTGACCTTCTTTTCTGTTTTCAATCTTACTTGCCTCACGAAGCGCATTGTCTCGCTTTTTTCTTAATTCTTCCCTTTCCACATCAAGGCGATTAACCAGCTCACTCCTACGGTTGTTAAGTTTTTCTCGCTCTTTACTTAAATCTTTAAATTTCCCGCCTTTCATAGAAGAAGTAGCTTTGGAAAGTTTTACACCCTTTAACGAACCACCTAACCCACCGATTACTTCACCCTCTCCGTTAATAAGTACATGGTTTCCGTTAATGGTAATCCAATGTTTGCCCGATTCGTTCATTTCATCCATTACAAATACTTTACTCATAATACACCTCGTTTTATTTTAATTATAATACATTTATTAAAAAATGTCAATGGGATTTAAAGAAATTTTCAACCAAAAGATTTAAGTCATACCGGGGAACAAGGCTCTGAATTGGCAGGCACAATAAGGTAAATCGGCAGGCAAGACATAAGTCTTTACATCGGAATCATACAACCCTACATTAAGGTCGAATTCTTGTGCGTTCATGTGGATATGGGTTATCCGTGAAGAAAACTCACCGGGAACATGAATCCACTCCCCTTTGGTCGCACCGTAGGATTTGGCTTCATATATTGCCCACTGTTGCGTTAACTTATTCAGTTGGTCTTTTGCGATTAAGTAGGCTCTGCGGTCTGCGTTGGGATATGCTTTCTTATTAATAAGGTCTTTGATATGCTCAACGATATACTGCATATCCCCACCACGCAACCATGCCTTGTTTATAATCTTTTGGACTTCCCTTAAATACTTCTGCGGGATAGACTTAATCAGTTTGACATTGGCTTCTACCATCATTGCGATAATCTTTTTATCATCGCTTGAATAGTTTGGCTCAATGGTCATGCCCGCTTTTTTTAAGTCCTTTTCCATCTGCGTTTTGGTATGGAATCCAATTCGTTCTGCCAGCCACCGTACAAATGCCTTGGCTTTGGTTTCGAATATCTTGTACCACTTCTTACGCAACGAGGATAATGTTTCGATGATACTGAACGGGGAATCATGCACTACTTCACTTTGCAGGACTTGGACTTGGCTTAATACGTCCTTGTGCATTTCCTTTAACATTCTCCGCATTTCCCGTCGGTACTTGATTTCGTACCCCGCGTTTGGTATCGCTCTTCCGAATGTTACTTTCATTTTCTTCCTCAAACGGTTCTACTGCTTCGGGTATATCTTCCTTTTTCTCTGATAAGGAATTATATCCGCTGTCGGTATCGTCTATTAAACGCTTCCTTGCTTCTTCAGGTGTGATTACACCATTGGCTATTAATGCGGAATCGGTATCGACCTGCATCTTGTTGATTTCCGCAATCTTCCTCTCATCATCTTCAGCCAACGGGTTGAATGTGAATATAATGCTGTCGTCTATATCCCCGAATAAAGACATCTGCAACACTTGTATTATCCTTTGGATAGGGTCGCCGAACATCTTTTCCTGCGTAGCTTTAATGTTATCGTAATGGTTGCGTAACTCTAAATCCCCGCTACTGAATCCGTTAGGGCTTAATCCCCACATCTTGGTAACGGGTTCGCAGAACATAGCCGCAACATATTCCATTGATTGACGGACTAAATCGGTTACACCGCTCAACGAAGCAGACTGTATAACCAAATCTTCCATCTCTTTATCAATGGTCGCACACCCATCGTTTGACCTGTTCTGTACGAAGTATTTGATACGCTTCTTTAACTCTTGGTCAAAACCGCCTTGCAGAACATCCTGCATATTAGTTTTAAGAATGGTAAGTGAGAACTTCTGTAACAACCGTCCTGCGGCTTCCCTATTCTCTGTATAGTGGCTTACTGCGTCCAATACCTTTTGTGTTAACGGCAACCCAAAGAAGTTATAGGCTGGTTTTAACAAGGTGCTTAGTTTATTTTCCGCAAAATAAATCAGCCTTGAAGCATGGACGGGAATCCCTTGCACATACCATATAACGGGTTTAAAATAGTTATCCGCCATTGGATTAACAGAGTTATATCCGCTTGGTGTTACAAGGTACGGTTCGATTAATCGGAAAGTTTTCAGTTTTCCTTTACCGAATGTCGCCTTGTGTAAGGTTAAAGGTTCGGCAAGGTTCTTTTTATCCTCTCCCGTATCGATAAAGATTAAGCACCCGCCGAAGTACCCGCACATACAAGAAGCGGAACGGAACAGCTCCCTTATTTTTAATTTCTCCATGGCTTCGGTGAGTTTGTTGATTTTATCATCTTCCTCAACATCTTCACCTTTGCGTTTTAACTCGCCCCATTTCCTTGTCATCTCATCGCCACGCATTTCTACGCCAGCTCTGATAAGACCGTTCTGCGATAAACTGGCAAGCGTTCCATAACCCAAAAAAGAAGCATCAGTACAAGCCAATACCCCTAAACTCTTTAACATATGGGTAATAGTAGCGTCATTCGCCATACTTTCTATCTGCGGACGGATAGAATCAAACGCTTTATCGTTGGCTTCCCTTATCTGCTTTGGAACATTCCCTAAAGTTTGTGGCAAGTTAAATTTGTCAACATCTATCAATACTGACTTTTCGGGAGTTATTAAACCATCATTCACTTGTGTTTTTTTCTTTTTCTTGCTCATGTTTCCACCGCTTTTTGTATAAATATAACTTCGCTTTTGTGTTTTGCCGACTTTTGGAGCATTTTAACGAATCTTTATAAGTTATCTTTGTATATTTATATATAAGTCATCTGTAAGTTGGCACTATTGAACGCTATCGGCTGTCTGCCCGTTAAGTCCTCATAAATACCCGTTAAGGCATCTTCCGCATCGTCATGAGCGTTTTTGCCTTGTCGTTGGTATTTCATCAAGGATTCGTATAATTCGGGCCATCGGTTATGCCAACCCGCAGGAAAGTAAATATGTTCCGTACACCAGGTCGCACCCGTTAAGATGCGGGCAATCTTGTTATTGCGTTGGTGAAACCATTTAATAACCGTCTTATTGGATTTGAACTTATCCCGCAGGATTCGTTCCACGCTTCTTGCAAACCCTCTGCCACCGTTATTGCTTTCGATTAAGGCTACGTTGGTATTGTTATTAAAAAACATTTCCGCAGTAGCAGGCTCCGTATATTCCATTGGTTTATCCGTATAGATTGCGTCCAAGATATAGGCTTCGTTGTTGTGGGTCACTCCATACACATAAGAGCATAAAAAATCCGACCCCGTATCAGCGGTATCGGTATAACTCTTGATATGCCTGAATTGTGGTAACTCTCCATCGTAGGTCTTGAATCCCGTATAAAGCCTGCCCTTTATGTCGATAGGCTCCTGCTGATAGTTGGCGTTGAATATATCAACACCCATTGCCCTACGCTTTTCTTCAACGCTTTTAAGGGATAGGATTTCTTCGCATAACATCGTGCCATCGTCTTGGATAGCCTTCATATTGATATGCTCTACCTCACCCTTGTAGTGTTCAAGAATCCTGCCCGCAAAATCCTGCGTTGCCCACCTTGTCATAACTACTATGATTTTTCCGCCCTCTTCCAAACGGGATAACATCGTATTGGTGAACCACTCCCATTGGGTAGCCAAGATGTTTTCGTTATGGGCTTCATAGTCGTTCTTAATAAGGTCGTCTATAATAATGTAATTCGCACCGAAACCCGTTGCGGAACTCTTGGGAGAAGTGGCTAAATAGTTATTGTATCCATCTTCCAAACTCCACATATTCATTGCGGCATCGCCTTGTTTGATTCGTGTATCGGGGAATATATCGGAATACACGGGACGCTCATCATCTACATGGATTTCTTGGATAGAGTTTCGGACATTCTTTGCAAACACCGTGGAAAGCGTTTCATTATAAGAACCCGTCATTACTTTTAAACTGTGGTTATGCCCTAATACCCATTCCGTAAATAACTGTAAGGTTCTTGACTTTCCGTGGCGTGGTGGCATATCCACAAGCAAGACTTTTTTCTCGCTGTCTTGGAAATCCTGCAAAGCGTCGCATAAAACCTTTAAGTAGTTTCTATCGTCCTTATAAAAGTCCGGTGCTTGTAAATTACAGTAAGCGAAAAACCACTCACGAGCCAGCTTTATTCTTACTCTTGTTTGTATTTGTTGCTGTAAGTCCGACAATTTTCATCATTTCCTCTTTTGTCAGTCCTGCCAACGGGTCGGTCATCTGAATCGGCGTACCGTTTGCACCCGTTATCTCTCTACGCTCCGCATATCCTCTGTCCTTGCCTTTAGTCTTTAAATAGAATAAAACTGCCGCAGTATTACCGCCGTTGATTAATGTCCATAACTTGTTTTCCACAAAGTCAAGGTCGGCTACCATCATTTCATTCAATGCGTCTTGTATCTTTTGGCTTTTGGCTATCCTTTGCGACATGGCAGAAGCAGAGAATGTAATATTCAGTTGTTTCTCCAACGATTTACAGGCTTGGCTTTTGAACCCATGATTTGCCCGTAACGCTTGGATAATCTGTTCATCTGTTACTTTATTTGTATTAGCCATTTTTAAAATTAAGTAATTTAAGTTAAAATCCTTGTAAACGGCTTAATTTGACCGTATATGCGATTTTGTTATGTCGTCCATGTAAAGTATTGCGGTAGCCTTTAAAACTTGTTTATAGAGCATTTTAAAAGGTTGATTTATTTTAAACTCTGTAAAAACTCATGTTGCCAATCGGCTTCTTGGAATCTTCCGCTGAATTTATTGGTAATGGTTACGGCTGATGGGTTCTTTATGCCCCTTGCCGTCATGCAGGAATGTTTGGCAGTAATGTGTACGGCTATATCGTCCGTATGTAAGATTTCTCTTAATACTTCGTAAATATCGTTACTGATTTTTTCCTGCAACTGTAACCTCTTACAAACCATATTGGCTATCCGTGCGATTTTGGAGATGCCGATTACCTTATCCTGCGGGATATAGGCTACGGAAATCTTCATATCGTACATTAAGGCTATGTGATGTTCGCAAAAAGAAAAGGCGCTGATGTCTTTAACCAGCACCATGTCTTTTTGGCTTTCCGAATCTATCGAAAAGGTTTTGTCATACATCTTGGCTAAATCGTGGTTGGTGTATTGTATGCCTTCCAATAATTCCGCATACATTTTGGCAACCCGTTTGGGTGTTTCCTTTAAACCCTCTCTTGTAGGGTCTTCCCCAACTGCCAAGAGAAAGGTTCGTACCGCTTGTTCAATTCTTGGAATGTCCATACTATACACCCCTTTCATCGGGGTCCCATATGATTTTGTGGAGCTGTAACTGTACGCATACATCTAACACATTTTCTCTTACATATTCCACGATTTCTTTTGGTTCGATTTCCCCAAAGACAGGAGATACATAAAAGATAGGTTTGTTTGTGGTTTTGTAGCTTGTTACGATTCTCCTCATCTCGTTCAAATCTTCTTGGTTGCCTACAACGAATTTTAAAACATCATACTTGGTAAGCTGTTTTAAATTATCTTTCAGCATTTTATCATTTTCACCGCTGGACGGACATTTCCAATCCATTGTATAAAAGACATTGGTATATCTTTCGTCCAAGAACGGAACTGCGCCATTGGTTTCGATATTGACTTTATATCCCGTATAGTTTAAACGATGCACAAGGTTTCCGATATTCTGTAATAAGGGTTCGCCACCCGTTAAGGTAACACGCTTCCAAGGATAAGAGTTAATCTTTTCGATTAATTCGTCCTCATCCATTTCAGTATCATCCTGCCCCATTACTTGTGCGTATTTGGTATCGCAGTAACTACACCGTAAATTGCACCCCGTAAACCTGACGAAGATGGACATATAGCCCGTCCGTTTGCCCTCACCCTCAATACTGTCAAAGATTTCAGAGATATGATATTTATTTCTCATAGATAGCCACATTCCCTTCTGTTTCCTGCACCGATACTCCTATGCAGTGAGGAATTTGGTCGCATAACCATTTTGCCATATTTTCTGCCGTAGGGTTAAAGGGTACAATATCGTTGATATGGGCATGGTCTAATTGGTTTACGATTTCCTTAATTTTGGTAAAGTCCAATACCATTCCGTTTTCGTCAAGCGTTTCGCTCTGCAAGGTCACATCAATAATCCAATTATGCCCATGCAGGTTTTTACACTTGCTTTCATAGGGAAGTTTTAATTGATGGCTTCCGCTTACCTCAATTCGTTTTACTACCGTGTACATTCCGCTCCTCCTTATAACGCTGGGTCTTTTACTCCGTTGGCTTCAAACGCTTTCTGTCTGTCGATACAGCTTCCGCATTTTCCGCAAGGCTTTTCTTTCCCCTCGTAACAAGACCACGTATATTCGTAGGGTACTCCGATTTTTAATCCCTCTTTAACTACATCGGCCTTTTCCATATTCATCAGCGGCGTTACCAAAGTAACCTTGTTGTATGTTCCCGTGTGAATGGCTTTTGCCAAACTATCTACAAATTCCTGCGTACAATCCGCATAGCCGAAATCGGAAAGGTGGCAACCAATTACCACTTGGCACTCATCGTCTTTGAATAAACTATATGCCAAACTTGTAACAACGCTCAACATTAACCCATTACGGAACGGAACATAGGAAGTTAGTTCCTTATCCGTTTTTAATTGGTCAACATAAGAGCCTTGTTTTACCGCCTGCCCCGTTTCCATAAGGGAACAATCGGAATACTTCAATACCTCGGACAGATTAAAGAAGATATGCTTTACTCCGTAATGTTCCGCTACCTTATTGGAACATTCCAATTCTTTCTTTAATTTCTGCCCGTAAAACACAGAAACGGATACTACATTATCCTTTCCGAGTTCTTTGACTTTCATCCCCAAACAAGTTGTTGAATCGACACCGCCACTACTCAATACAATAGCTTTCATTTTTGTTCGCTCCTTTCATAAATGAGTATCCGCGTACTCTTGATATTTTACCCATTCGGCAAAGTTATGCCTACAAATATCGCCTAATACCTTTACCCTCTCTCCTATTTTTCTGTTTCGGCTTACTACTGCTTTACCATTAAAATAATAAAATGTTCCGAATTTATTCCCCGATAACCAAGCAGTACTATCCACGCTATCGAAGTGGTATTGTTTTAACCCCGTAACGCTTGTATATCCGAGTGCGTGGATTTTTGCCCCGCTCTTTCGTGCCGTATTGATAAACCAAGGGAAGTATTTCGTAACTTTTTTGGAATATTCTGATGCCCCTGAACTTCCGCTTCCAACCAAGCCGCCTATCGCTACATAAGGATATTCACTGCACATTTTGATATATTCTTCTTTTCCTCTTGTGTTGTGCCATACGGGAATGCATTGCCTTCCCACGCTCGTCTCAATACGCTTTCGTAGTTTTAATACATTTTCGTATCCGATAAGTGCGTCTATGTCCAACTCAAAGAAAAATTCTATATTGTGTCTTTTAATAAAATCGCAGTATCTATCAGTATATTCTTCCCAAGAAGTCCCGCAACTTTTTTTGCCAAAAAAGGTATATGCCCCGCTATCAAGAAGAAACCCTTTAACCTTTCCGATAATCGGCTCGACACTTTTGTCTATATTTGCAAAGCTTTCAAGCACATATACCTTTGACATATCTATGTTGTCAAAACAGTTATAAGAAATCGCAGTTCTTATTCCTGCAAGGTATATCCTCATTCTTCCTTATCCTCAATAATATGGAAGTCTTTTGTAAGGGAAATCATTTTTCCGCAATGAGGACAAGTTATAATGTGCGGTTGTTCTTCTTTCTCCACCTGCTCGCTTTGTTCAAAAAACTCGTCAATATCGCCGTGGTCGAACTCCTTAAAACCGAACTGCTCCATATCCATAGTGATTTCCGCTAACTCCATATCAAGTAACGGGAAATCCCAGCCAGCAATTTCAGCCGTTTTATTATCAGCCAACCGAAACGCTTTAATTTGTTCTTCAGTTAAATCGTCAGCCATAATGCAAGGTACTTTCTTTAGTTTTAACTGTTTTGCCGCAAGTAAGCGGGTATGTCCTGCCACAATAATATTATTTTTGTCAATGATGATAGGATTTTTAAAGCCGAACTCTTTAATGGAATTGGCTACAAATTCAACCGCTTCTTCGTTTTTACGAGGGTTATTCTCGTAGGGAATAATGTCTTTAATGTTTTTTTCAATGATGTTCATATCCGCTCCGCTCCTTTGCAATAAAAATACCGCCATGCTGTATGGCGGTTAATCGTTCTGTAATTTTTTGGTAATTTTTAAGTCCGAATCTATTATTAATTTAGGCTTGTCCTTTACTATTAAAATAAACACAGGATAACCGATTAGTTCGTCCACTTCGTGCAACGGTTTATATATTTCTTGATTTTTGTAACGCCCCAGATATTCTACCTTGTCAAAGCCTTGTTTTTTTGCAAATTCTTCAATCTTTTTAGCTTCCATTTTGCGCCCCTCTTTTATTAGCTATTAATAGCCCCGACATATAACTTTTTCTAGGTATGAGGTTATCCACCCTCATTAACCCAACGCCCTGCACCCCACAAGGCTTTCTTGTTGGGTCTGCGGCATTGATTAAGTCCTCAAGTCCGCGAGTGCCAATATCTTCTTTATTTTTTTGTGGGTCGTATAATAATAGCCTACCCCACTTGTCTTTTGTTATGGTGGTTATATGCCCGCCGCCACCGTTCCAAGAAAACCATAAAAAATGTCTTTCCCCGGGCTTTATATTGTTATCAATCGCATTAACAATAGCACTTCTGTCGCCCGTAAAGTGTTTTTCTTGCGGGGTTTTCCCTGTCTCGGTCATCCAAGCACCTTTTGGCCCATTTTTAGATAAATCCGAATGTTGCCAATTATATTCGGTTCCAGCCACAACATCAAACCCACGCAACCTTAATTCGTACGCAACGCAACTGTTAGTACAGTTTGTATTGCTGTTTGTGGGATTTACCTTTCCACTATCGGCTTCTTTGTGCGTCATAGGATTTCCACGAACAACAAGCACATTTTTGTTTTTCCCGCCCTTAACCATAAACTCGTTTGGGTGAAGCGAATTATTTACGATATAGACTTCCTGCTCGTTTGGTGCGCCGTTTAAATAATCCGCTTTTTCTTTGATTAATACATGGTTGCCACGAATTGTTACCCAGCGGTCATCTTCGATATAAACTTTTCCGTCACGAAAGTTTGCGTATTTCATTTCTTTTCCTTAAAGAAATCTGCCCAAAATGGATTTTCCTTGTCAAAGATTTCTTTTTCTTTTGGGGGTAGCTTATCATAGTCCCGATATAGGTAGTAGATTTTCTTTTTGTCAAACGAGAATCTGATAGTACCTACATCTGCTGGGTCATCTACCCACCAAACCTTGTCCGTAGGATTATCTTTGTAGAAATTCATTTAATACCACCGCCCGCTCCTTTTTCTTGTTTATCCTCATCGGTATTGATAAATCCTAACGCCACTTGAAATCTTTTGGACTGTCTAACTTTATCGCAATCGTAAAGCCTGCATTTATTATAACGAGCCAATTTTGAACTTGCTGTCCTTGCTTTAAAACGATCCTTTAGCATGAACTTTATTGTTTTTGCGTTATCGTCAAAAGTCCCTAACGATTTCCACCCTGTTCGGGGTCCTTGTAACTCCAAAAATTCTATATCGATACCCGAGTTTCTCACGACTGCCATGTGATTACCCGTTTCCAATATAAACTCTTTGTTTATCGGTGCTTTCTCTACTTCTTTTAAAAGTTCAACCGTCCCATTTATTGACCTTATATTTTCTTTAACGAATCCCTCTTTTAAAACAGCCTTACCGTTAGAATATCTTGAAAAGAAATCCCGACTTTCTCCGCCTCTAAAGTCCAATACGTCCATTCCGCCTTTTTGTGCGGTATATGCCATTGCCAATGAAGCGCAGGAGCCTTTCGTTTTATCACGCCCACCAAGTCTATCGATTATCTCTTTTTCGGTAGGCTGTTTCTCGTGCCGTTTTACGGGTTTGAAGTTTTTAATATCAGACTTTGTTAATTTTTTATCCGTACCGAATATCGGAAACTTTTTATCTGCAATTCCGTGGAAAATCTCACCATCTTGGGTGTTAAGATAATCCACTAACTCATCTTCGCTGATAACTACTCCGCTATCTTTCTTTTTACCTAAATCTTTTAGGTTTTTAAAATGTCCGCCCAAACCAGCGACAATATCCCCATTCTCTTTGATGAGTATATGTTGCCCATGCCCCGGTTCGTCAGGGTCGGCATTAATGGTAATCCACCTCTCGTCAACCACCTGTACTTTCCCATTGGAAATACGGACATATTTGTTCGGCAACAATATTCCTTTGTCCTTAACGATACAGATAGATTTCATATGGAGTACCTTGTATATATTATAATATATCCATTAATAAAAATCAATAGGTTTTTAAAAATTTTCCAAACAGTGCGGGGTAAGCTCTCACACTCGCCCCGCAGAGTCGGAGGTCGGTGAAAATTACGGTAAAACCCGGCGGAGCGGAACCGGTAAAACCCGCAAAAAAATACAGACGTATACCTCTACGCCTGCTTTCACCGATACCATTATATCACATATTGAAGTGACATTTAGTGACATCTTTGGTTAACTACTCATCTTTTTTGTTTTTGAGTGCTTATGTAGTGTAGATTCCACTCCATAAATATAGCAGGCATCTCTGTTGCATGGATAAAATAGTCCTCGTTACAGTCGAAGCATTTAAAATGACCTTTGTAATGCGGATAATAGTAATCTTCATCTCCGATTTTGTCAGTATATACACCAACATTAAAACTCCCGCATTTTGGGCAAGGTGCTAAAATTGCACGGAAATTGGGGTTATAGTCTAAAGAAACAAGGCTTTCTTGTTTCTGCATTAAGTCTATAACTTCACCGAATATCCTTGTATCGGTACGGGCATAACTGTGCGTCTGAAAATAATCTACTACCTTACGCATTAAATCATACTTATCGATTAATTCCATTCAGAATAACCCCTTTCCTCCGTTCTCTACCATCTTCTGATGTACTTCCAATAGATGTAAAAGTGCCATTCCATGTATTCTAAACACTTGCCTGCGCTCATAGTTCAGGTGTAGTGTTATACTTTGCCAATCCTCAAAATAGATATATCTCATTTCCAATACAAGCCTTTCTTGGTAGTCTTGCTCATACCCTTGCAGACTATCAATAAAGAATCGTATCTCCTCTATTCGCTTATTACATTCTTCCACCGCAGAAGCGTACTTTACCTGCGTATCGACCATCTCGGCTATTACCGTTTGTCTATGGTCTTCAAATCCCCCAAAAGTAGGTGCGTCACTAAAAGTTGTTGTTATCTTTTCTGCTCTGCTTCGTAGTATCTGTATTTTATCGGACAATAAATCTTTTTTCTTCTGCCAATACCATGCCGATTTTAGAAAGTGTTTTAATTTTTGTGTAGGTTTGTCTGCCATTTACTGCACCTCTGTTACTTTAATCTCTACCCTTGCCAAATCTGCGGTATAACGCTTTCTAACGTGTTTGTCCGTAACTATACTATCGTCTACCCATATAACACCATTCAATGCATCGTAAAACCCTTTTTCGTAGTTTCCGCAATCCGGCTTTGTGGTAGGACGAATAATCCCCTCTGCGGCTTGCATACGCTTTGTTTTGTTCCAACTTGTAGGAATACTACGGTAAAAGCAAACATCAACAACACAAGCATTTTGAAAAGGTTTAAAGTCATTTATTTTTTTTACTGTTTGTATTGCACACAATCTTACCCATTGCTTAAAGTTTCTTGATTTTGCAGGGTCATAAACCCACGTTCTGCCGTTTTTATATGTTGCCCTACCTCTGCCTTGTCCGACCGGCTCTCCGTATACAATAAATTCAACTGTTCTCGGCTTGTTCATTGCTTAACCTCTCGCATCTTGCTTTTACTTCTATGCTTGTGGTTTCTTGTAATTCTTTACCGCTAAATCCTAAAAATAACTGTAATTTACAACTTCGTAAATTTTTTCCTTTTTGGAAAATACATTTCTGACATTCACCTTTATTCCAATGCTCTGAACAATACATCGATAGTATTTCTGCTGACAATAAAGCTAACTTATGCGGTATCATCTGAATATCTCCCTTCCGCAAATAATGCCAACCCAAAACCCTATTAAGAACATTACTCCTGCAATAATAAACATAGTATAGTAATTCATAACAGCCACCTTACTACGAATATTACAAAGCACCAAAACCCTATTAACATTCCTACTATAAGTAAAATGTCAACATTCATTTAGTTACCGCCTCACAGATTTTGTCAATTACATCTTTAATAAGTTCGTTTCCCTCTGTTGTTACGCTAAACTTCTTTCCGTCAGCAATTCCGTTATACTGTACTTTGGCATTTTCGTATTTGAAGTTCTTATAATTCTCCCAACCGCGAATTTTCATCTTGGTAACATGGTTCTCAATTTCAATGTAATCTCTGTGCTTAATCATTTTTAACTTCCTCTATACTGACTATTTCAAAGTTGTAAAAGTTCTGCATAACCAAAAAATTATTGACATACGCTCCGGCTTTTTCTTTGGATTCTTCCATAATTAAATAAAGGCACTCATATAAAACTTTCTCTGTCCCGCCTTGGTAGAAATGTACTAACACTTTAAATTCTTTCATAACCCAACGCCCTCTCCAGCTTTGCTTTTGCCATAGCGTTTATATCGTCCATACTAATGCACGCCATTAATCTTAACTGTTCGCACATTACGATAACATCAACAAGTTCTTCCAATATATTTTCGTCAACATACGCAGTTGTGGCATTATCCGTTTTTCTAAATATTTTACATATTGCCTTTTGCAGTTCACTACACTCTTCAATAGCCATTGTCATTTGCAGTTTTGAACCATATCTTTGCAATAATTGGTAACACATTTCTTTATTTTCCGTGTTTAGCATTTTTCTGCTCCTGCTCCTTTAAAAACTTCTTCCACGCCTTTTTTAACTCTGTGGCATTCCTTTCCTTAATCTCCTCGCTCGTCATTGCGTACCTCCTGCAACCACTCACGCACAATTTTTAAGTCGCTTTCTTTATTGTCATCACCGCTACATTCCAACCGTGTAAATACCTCGTTGCCCAACCATACAAGGCTATATACAATTTCTGCCAATTCTTCCGAAGAACAGTTCTGTATATATTCCTGATTTGTTGGTTTAATCTCTCCACTTCCATCGCATACTGTACACGGATAACGATAATTAGGTGCAGAATAATAGCTGACCCCGTTATTACAATATGGACATTTCATATTGTCACTCCTCTCTGTGTGGTTGTTTTAACCACAATGCCGATTCTTCAATCCTTGCCAATTTTTCCTGCACCATTCTCCTAAATGCTTCAGCCATTTGCTTTTCTATTTTTGGGCATCTAATTGGTGTTGTGTGAAAAACCACCTTTTCTGCCATCCGCAGGATTTTCTTTTTCCGCATTATCCAACCAAATGGCATAACGATTTCGTGTTTGCGTTTTGCAGATTTCCACTTCAGATAACAGACTTTATCTATCTGCCGTATCCTAATATGCCGTTGCCATTTTAGTTTCATCTGTCACTCCTTTGTATGTGGTTGTTTTAACCACTCAACAACCGCACCAATCATCACTTCAGCTTGCCTATCTCTTGAAACGCCCTTTGAAGCGTTAACCATTAACTCATAAAGGGTTTTTCCGTAAACATCAAAGTGTTGCCAAAATATGAATTTCGCCTTTTCTTCCGTGGACAGACTTGTAAACCATTCTTCGTTGGTCATCGGTTTCTTCGGTTTGTAAAAATTACACCCAAGCAATTCGACATTTGGACGGAGAATGTTACAAGCGAAAACATTGTCGCATTTGTCACCCAATTTACAAATCATTCTTCCACCACCCATTTATCCCATATTGTCCGACAACACAAGTTAAAATACGGACACATAACGCATACTCCGCCCAACTTCTCTCCGCATACTGTCATTCTGCCACCTCATATTCATCGCACATTGCCGACATATCTGCCACACATAACGGCAATTCCCTAACAAACGCATCAGGGTGCAGATTCCGTTCTATCATTGCCTGATGTTCACTACTTGGGCAGGATTCATACTTGCTACAATCTCTGCACATACAGTAGCACCTATCTCTATAACACAGCATAATATCACCCCTATATCTCCACTTGCTTTGTGCTTTCCCAAATGAACAAATCATCAACGGACGGCTCAAAAAAATCTTCAGCAGATGGTGGGTCAAATTCGTTAACCCTAATCACAATGGTAAAATCCTCTTTGTGTTCTTCCTTTGCCCATTTGTATAATTCTTTTATTGTCATTCTGCTACCTCACTCCCACACTTAAAAAGGTATATCTCTGTAACGCATTTTGAGTTTCTTTTTGTCTTTACGTTTCATTTTTTTGCGGGATATTTTTTCTGTTTTCTCCCACCACCCCGGAATAAAAATCCAACCATACTTCTGCCACAACCGAAACAACTTTTTAAGAGATGCGTTCCGTCTGTGTCTTGTCATTCTCTCACACTCCCCAACCTCTCCAACTGTTTAAGTAAAAACGATATAATCCAAACCATTTTCGGTTTTGTTAAGTCTTTAGTAGTATATGTCCACAATTCTCTAACCGCTTCCAATTTTTCGGCATCTGTATATTTGTCACTGTTGATATTTCTGCAAATAGCCAACGCATCTTTTGCTTTCATTCTCTCACACTCCCCCTACCTCACACCAAAATATATAAAAACCTTATTCATCATTTTTTTGCTATCTAATGCCGTTGTTGGTGTAAATCCTTTGCCTGCTCTGCAAATATGCCTATACCCTAATTTCAGCACACGCACAACATCGCAATCAGGCGTTCCCTTTTTTGTGTTGTAGTGGCAGAAGTAAAAATATCGTTTCATGTTGCACCCTCACATCACGTTGTCCAATGTAATTACCACATAAACATCTTTTGCGACACCATGCTCATCTTTTATAACTCCTGCCGAAATGCCGTGCACTCTACTGTCCAAATTGCCAGCCATCCGTTCCCAAGTTCCTGTGTCAGCTAAATAATCAACGTCCGTTATCGGTTCTCCTGTTTGGGCATTTACCAACTGAAATTGCTCATATATGTCTAACTTTTTTAGTAACTTTTTTAATCTCATAGTAGTATCTCCTTGTTTAGTCCTGACATTTCGTAACTCCCTCCGGCAAACGGTCAGGGAACGGAGTTTCTTCTATCTCTGCCCATGCCCATACGCTTTCTCTCGGCATACTTCCAGTTTCTTCCGTCCAAACTAAACCATCATCAGGTTCATCTTCCATTTTCCAACCATCAAGGTCTTTTTCTTTGGCATTGCAAAAATAGCGAGTAGCAATCATAACGTATTTATCATCGTTTGGCTTTTGTTTTTCCCTATCCCAACCATGATAAATAATCGTCGCCCAGTACACGCCCTCTTTTTTAGGATTTCCGTCTGTATCAACATAGTTCCATTTCATTTTTATTCCCCCTTATTCCACCACTTGATTTTTTAAATATTTCTTTACCGCTTCGTTTTTAATGCTTACTGCTGCCGCTTCAACCGCTAACTTTGACAAGACCTCTTTGTCTGCCTTAATTAACTCCCTTATAACTTCTTTTGCCATTGTTCTAATGCTATACTTAAATTTGTTATCATATGTTTTTATATCCTTTGACACGTCATCGTACACAGCGTCATAAACAGCTTTGCCAAATACCTCTTTTAATTCATCATCTGAAAGTTCTACTGTTATTTTCATTGTCATTCCCTCTTTTCATCAAGTTCTTCGGCTCGCCGACTCCAAGCTAAAAACATTGTTGGAGTAAAATCGCCACGCAGAGGACAACATCTTTGTCCATCTTTTGTTGGGCAGAACACACAGTTGTCGCAACCATTGATATTATCAAAGGTGCTTGCACAATACTGATTCAATATTTTCAAGGCTTCTACTGCGTATATGTGCTTTCCTGCACCAATGCCATCAAGCGTGTCTCTTGCTCTTGCTTTTTTTAATCCTTGCAAACTTAATCCATATTCGGCAAGTTTTTTCTTGACTTCGTTTAAACTGTTTGACCCAAGATTGCGGACTCTCTTTACTTCGCTTTCCGTCATGCTACACAGTTCACCCAATGTATGTACACCATGCCGCTTCAGACAGTTGTTAGTGCGAATCGTAAAATCTAATTCATCAATCGTAAAAGTCATTGGGTTTCTCTGTTCCTCTGCAACTTCCATTTCTTCGTTTTCCATCATTCCACCTCAATTCTGCACCGAAGGAACTGCCGACCGAATT
>Ga0310690_10003452_pt1 | contig 23671 bp, 19 predicted proteins | sample AusTroGonzalo_MG_2_FD_207661 | JGI IMG/M metagenome (GOLD analysis project Ga0310690, IMG submission 207661) | Bovine rumen microbial communities from tropical cattle in Woodstock, Queensland, Australia - Gonzalo_04 (v2) (version 2) | ecosystem: Host-associated > Mammals > Digestive system >... | reverse complement strand
AGAAGGAAGAACTTATATTGAAAATGAAGATGGAGAAGAAGACAAACGAACAGATCCGCGACGCCATCGAATCAAAACTCGGTCATCGCTATCAACTCAACTATATTTCGACCTTATATTGTAAGAAGGTTTTAGTGAAGATTAGTGAGGCTAGTAAATTTCATAGAGAGGTTTGCGAAAATTTATTTTATCCTGAGAACTTCAAAAAGTGTAAGGATTGCGGAAGAAGTTTACTTCTGGATGAGAGAAGTTGGGTTAGAAGAAAAAGATCTAGTGATGGCTTTAGTCCTAGATGTAAGAAGTGTGAAAAGGTTAATCGCGATAAATCGAAGTTGAAGTAGATGTCGGCTTACGATGCGCGCGAGGCATAAAATCTAATGATGAAAGGAGTTAATGGATATGAGATTGACACTTACAGAGAAGTTTGTTAAGGAAATTTTAAATATTGCGGAGCCCGAGATATTCGTCGGAGTTGCGCGCGTCCTTAAAGTTCCTCTCTTTAGCATCGAAGAAAAAAAGGAAAGGGAATTTAGTGATGTTTTTGCTGATTGTATTGATGCTTTTGAAAAAGAAAGCAAAAAGAGACAGAAAGAACTCCTGTCAATTTTAAAAGACGCGAATGAGTGCAAGGAGAAAGTAGATGGCTATAGTACCGAAGATACCGCAAAAGAAGTTTCTGACTAAAACTTGTAGCGTTTGCGGCACCACCCATTCAACTGACGAGTTCGCGCAAACCCATTCCCCATTCTATCCAGATGGTTACCTTCCCCTTTGTAATGGTTGTATTAACCAGATCCTAGAGGGGGAGGATTATTCATGGGATATTATTGATAGGGTCTGTCAATATGCGGGCATCCCGTTTATTGTGAAGGAATGGACACGTCTTGAGGAATTGAATGGAAAAGAAAAGACTTGGGGCGCTTATTCCAAGGTCTTTGCGCAGGACTGCTATCAGAACTTTGGATGGAGCGATTATAATAAGCAGTATGTTGAGTTAAGACAGGCTGGGCTTGTTGAAGATGAAGTTCCGGAAGTTCGTGAAGCTCATTTGCGCGACCTTCGTAAAAAATGGGGATCGAACTACGATGAAGAAGCCCTAAACTACCTTGAAGATCTTTATAAAGGCCTCTTACTTACACAGAATATTAATGGCGCACTTCAGATCGACCAGGCGCAAAAGATTTGTAAGCTTTCTCTTGAGATTGATAGTCGTATCCGCGCGGGTGATAAAGATGTTGATAAGTTTTTATCTTCTTATGATAAGCTTGTTAAAACTGCGGAGTTCACACCGAAGAACACAAAGAACGCAGTTGACTTTGACTCTTTTGCGGAAGTAGGCTATTGGCTCGAAAAGCGCGGCCGCCAAAACAAGTTCTATGATGGAACTACTCGTGATGTAATCGATGATACTTTGAAGAATATTGAGAACTATAACCAGCGCCTTTATATCAACGAAGGTGGTATTGGTGATGAAATTACTCAACGTATGCAGAGCTTGCAGAATAAAAATGCGCTTGAAGAGAACGAAAATATTTATGGACTAGACACCAACTTCAATCTTGACGAATATGATAATGCGGGATATAACTTTGAAAAGACCGATGAATTTATCGTAGATGAAGAGGAGGACTCCTAATGAATGAGAAATTCAAAAATGCACCCGAAGGTGTAATTCTCTTGCGCGACCCCGAATCCTCAACGTTTAATACTAGAGAAAGAGTTTTTCGTGATGGTATTGAACTCGAGAAAGGTGTAGTTATTACTGATGCGTGGTTGAAAAGAAACGAAGAGCTTTTATATGATTGCTGGAGTCTTTACACAGTATATCCAGATATCTATCTGGATATGATCTTACCAGAAGGTTCTATTTTCAATCTTTTCCCATATCAGAGAATTTTCTTGCGCGTGTGCATGAGATATACTCATATTTACATTACTGCGGCCCGTGCTACATCTAAAACATTCCTCTCTATCTTGGCAAAATATCTTCAATGTGTATTCTTGCCGGGACACAGAGGTTCTATTGTTGCGCCGAACAAATCCCAGGCTTCTAAAATCACGAAACAGAAGATTCGTGAGATTTGGAATATATGGCCGCTTCTTAAAAATGAACTTAAGCCTTCTAACTCTAACCCAGAGGGTGTCGCCGCGAATTTTGGTAAGGATTATGTAGAACTTACCTTTAAAAATGGTAGCGTACTGATGGTTGTTGGTGCTCTTGATTCTGACCGTGGTCTTCGTACTCATGCAACTCTTATCGATGAGGCGCGCGACCAGGATGGAGATGCGATCGAAACTATTATTCTCCCTCAGATGAACGTTCCTCGACCAACCGCAAATGGTCTTGTTAATAGTAAGGAGTCAATCAATACTCAAGTTATTTATGCGACTTCTGCGGGAATGAAGAGTTCTTTTGCATATAGTGCGCTTATTGACTATTTTGAAGAGTCTATTATTGAACCTAAGCGCGCCTTCACTATGGGGCTTGATTATCGTATTCCGGTAAAACACGGTCTTATTTCTGAACAGCACGTAGTTAACCTAAAATTATCTCCTTCCTATAACGAACAAACCTTTTTATCAGAGTATATGGGCGTTTGGATGGGTGGATCGGAAGACTCTTGGTATGACTTTAATAAGCTTTCAAAATATAGAAAGATTAAAAATCCGGAGCTTCACCAAAAATTTAGAGGAGACCCCAATATTTTCTACTTAATTTCAGTAGACGTAGGTAGAGCTGCTGGCGGAGACGCGTCCGTAGCAACCATCTTTAGAGTTAATATCCGAGACAACAAGTTCTTTGCTACAATGGTTAATATTGTTGTTCTTGGACTTTCTGATGAATCAAGAACCTTTAGTGGTCAAGCAATCGGTATCAAACGTTTAATCGAAGCCTACAATCCGCGCGAGGTCGTAATTGACTGTAACGGTCTTGGTCTTGGACTTGCGGATGAAATGATTAAGAACCAGATTGATGAAGTTGGAAACATTTATCCTGCTTATGGCTTCTTTAATAATGATGAATATAAAAGAATCCAACCTAGTGATGCGCCGGCCATCCTTTATTGTATGAAAGCAAATGGTCCGCTGAACTCCAAGATCCACAGTAATGCATATGCAAGACTTAATAGTGGAATGGTTCGATTCTTAATCACAGAACAAGATGCGAGATCTGCTCTTCTCGCAACAAAAGCTGGCTCAAAGATGACATATGAAAAGCGTATCAAACGTCTTATGCCGCATGAACTTACAACGAAACTCTTTGAGGAAATGGCGAACCTCAGACTTAAAAAGACTGGTCTTGATATTGTACTTGAACAAATCAACTCTCGCTTCCCCAAAGATAAATATTCTTCTTTCGCCTATGCGATGTGGCGCATTAAAGAGCTTGAAGAAGAAGCTTATAAAAAGCAAAAGCGCCGCTCCGTTATCGGCAATCGTCAGTTAGTATTCTTTACAGGAGGAATTTAATTAAATGGAAGATAACTTAAATAAAAAATTTGATTTCTCCACATTCAAAAAGATGCAGGACGATCTTATTGCGAAAAACAATGCCGTTTGGAGAAATAATTATTCTTATATTGAAACCAGACGTCACTGTGACTATACTCCAGAACAGATCCAAGACATTATTGAGAAAGGAACTGTATTAGAACAACAAAGACTCTCGCGCGCGTTCTTTGATAAAGACGGTCTCTATAAGCGAATCCTTATCTATTACGCAACCATTTTAACTTATTCGGGCTTACTAATTCCAAATCCAAGTTTTGGTAAGAAACTCTCCAACGCAAACATCTCGAAGCGTTATTATGGTGCATTAGATTTCGTTGATAGAATCGGCTTACCGGAAGTGCTCACGAGAATTTCTTTATACGCTTTAATCAACGGATGTTATTATGGCCTCATTCAGAACATGACAAAGACGGAGTTTAATCTGATTGACTTGCCTGTTACCTACTGCCGCTCGCGTTATGTAGATATTCATGGCAACGATATCGTCGAGTTCGATGTAAGCTATTTTGACAGCCTTACTGATTTGGAAGGTATGCGTAGAGAAACCTTGAATACTTATCCGAAAGTTGTTAGAGACTTCTACAACAAGTGGAAGAAAGGAAAAACAACGACTTCTTGGGTTAAATTGCCCGCTGATGTAGGAGTATGTTTTCCATTCTTCGATGATGGGCGCCCGCTCTTCCTCAATGTTATTCCAGCAACCATTCAATATGATGATGCCGTGGATACAGAACGGGAGCGCGAGCTAGAGGAAATTAGGAAGATTATCGTTCAGAAGATCCCGCACCTTAATGAGGGCGATCTTTTGTTCGAGCCAGACGAAGCGAAGGAAATGCACAGAGGTGCGGTTGGTATGTTGAAGGGAAATAAAAATATTTCCGTTCTCACCACCTACGCTGATGTAGACGCTATTGTTTCAAAGACCGCTTCTGAAAACGTCTCTGGTACATTGGATAGAATGTTACAGAATGTTTACTCAAAGGCTGGTGTATCCGCGCAAATCTTTGCGCCGATCGGTAGCCAAGTTCTTCTCATTTCTATCACAAATGATATGTCACTTATGATGATCCTGGGTAATAAGTATGCGCGCTTCATCACAAAAATCGTCAATGAACTCTTTAGTAATGGTAATGTTACTTTTAAGTTTGCTTTATTGCCGATTAGCTATTACAATAGAAGTGACTACATTACTGACTCTTTAAAGCTTGCACAGAATGGCTATAGCTTCTTGTTACCGGCTATCGGAACAGGTATGAGTCAGAGAGAACTTATCAGTATTAAGGAACTTGAAAATGACGTCTTGAAGCTGCCAGAAGTACTTATCCCGCTTTCATCTTCTTATACTCAATCAAATAAGGAGCCTGGCGCACCGGAGAAGAGACCGGAAGACAAATCAGATAAGACGATTCAAAACGAAAATGCGATTGACCATCAAGGTCAAGGAGGCTCTGAATGAATAAAAATCAAATAGAGTTTCCGATTAGTATCTATGGTTCCATAGAGAGATATAACGATACATTGTCGAAAGCCCGTTGTAGAATCTTCTACAAAGGCGGAAACAGAAACGGCACTTTCATTACTGATGAATTTGCGAACGAACTGATTTCCACCCTTCACTATGTTCCGGTGAAAGGTATTTATGACGGAAATGACTTTACCGATCACGGAAATGTACGTAGCGAAGGTCAGATTTATGGTATCGTACCAGAAACTAATAACTTCGCTTGGGAACAACATTTGGATGAAGATGGTGTTGAGAGAACTTATGCTTGCACAGATGTTTATCTCTTTACCGCACTTTATCCGGAAGCCTCCGAGGCTATTGGGAAAGGGCAATCAATGGAGTTATATGAGCCCTCTTTGAGTTATCACTTCTCCATGCTCAATGGTCAAAAGTACGTAGTTTTCGAACATGGTAGTTTCTTGGGACTTCAGGTTTTGGGAGATAATGTTGAGCCTTGTTTCGAAGGAGCGTCGTTCTTCTCTCTTCAGCAATCTATCGAAGATACTATCCAGAAGATTAAGCAATATAGTACAGGAGGAAAATCGGAAATGAACATTAATTTCAAACATTCCGACGAACAGAAGTTCAGTGCTATTTGGGCTCTCTTGAACCCGATGAGCGAAGATGGAAGCGATTATGTTTGCGCTTATTCTGTTTGCGAAGTTTTTGAAAATTATGCGTTGGCTTACAATCTTGAAGCTAATTGCTATGAAAAGGTTTACTTTACCGAGAATGAAGAGGAAGGTCTTTCTCTTGGTGAAAAGGAACAGGTTTTCGTTACTGCAATGAACGAAGCCGAAAAGACTGCGGCAGAGGAAACCGCCGCACAGAACGAAGCAACCTGTGTTGAACTTAACTCAAAAATTGAGGAAGCTAACACCAAAATTGAAGAGTATGAAAACACGATTGCTACTTTAAATATGGAAGCAGAAAATGCGCAGGCTAAGTATGCTGCTCTTGAGGAGCAAAACAACCAGGCTAATGCACAGATTTCCGCTCTTATGGAAGAGAATGAGTCTTTGAAAGTTTACAAGAAGGGCATTGAGTTCCAGTCCAAAGAAGCTGTTGTTGCGGAGTATACCGGCAAGCTTTCCGAAGATGTGCTTGACTCATATAAGGCTAAGTATGACGAGTATACGGCAGAAGAACTTGATATGCACCTTGCTTACGAGCTTAAAAAGTCAAATGCTTCCGTATTTTCTCAGGCACCGAGCGCCGGCATTGTTCCGAAAAACAGTGCTCCACGCAGTGGTGTTGAAGAATTTTTAAGTCATTACAGACAATAAAATGGAGGTTTTGAATAATGGCTAGTACTAGACTTGTAATCGATGGTTATGGTCAGATTGAACTTAACAATGTGGCTTTCCGTCGTGACGGCCGTATTGTAGCACAGTGCGCACTTGATACTGTTGCTTTTGCGTCCGCCAAGGCAGAGAATGGTATGCTTCTTGCCGTTGACGAGGTTAATCGTAAGGTTAGCGTTCCGTCAGACGATTCTCTTCCTGTTGCGCTCAACTACACTGCTGAGCACATTTATGACGAGAGAACACCGGGTCTCAAGAGCTTTGCTACTGGAACCGATGATTTTTATCCTCGTCTTGGATACCTTGCAGTAGGTGATAAGTTCACTACTAACTGCGTATCTTTTGACTCTGCTAAGGACAGCACCTGGACAACCCAGTCTGCTTTCATTAGCGCACTTGCTTCCTATAAGACAACCGCTCTCTATGGTGGTATCGGATCTGACGATGGTTCTATCCTCGTTTCCGCTGCTAAACCTACACAGGGTCCTGTTCTTAAGGTAGCTGAAAAGACAACAATGCCGGATGGCACACTTGGCATTAAGTTCCAAGTGATTGCGGACTAATTAAAGGAGGGTATGTACGATATGAATATTAAAGATTTGAAAGAACTTGCCCTTCATGCAGCAAAGGGCACAATCCCTGCAACATTCGCTGCTAATGGCGAAACTGCAAACGATTATGATGTAAACGCTGCTTTCCGCGATGGTCTTAAAGAACTGGCTGGTTCTTATACCCAGTTCATGAAGAACCGTTACGACATTTATGAGATCTTCGTTGAGACAATCGACAAGATTATGCCGAAGAACACTATTGCTGCTCTTTCTCCTTTCGCTGAGGTTCAGGTTGTTGGTCTTGGTGAAAAGGCTATCTTCAAGCAGAAGACTGGTAAGATGCGTGCAAAGAAGTTCCTTACTATCGCTGCTATCAACGGTGTATACGAGACATTCCGTCTTGACGCTTCTACCTTTGAGCTCGGTGGTACAAACGTAGCAATCGGTGCTAGTATTGACCTTGACCGTCTCATGCTTGGTGCTGAGTCTCTTGCTGACGTTATGGATGTTGTTAACACCGCGCTCCAGGATTCCGTTTATGTAATGGTTACTAGAGCTCTTCGTGCTGCTTACGATGTATTCGGTGTTCCACCGGCCAACCGTAAGTCTACTGATGGATTTGAGGCCGATAAGATGGTTCAGCTTCTTAACGTTGTTCGTTCTTATGGCAATCCGGTTATCTTTGCACCTGGTGAGTTCGTAGCTGCTATGGGCGCTGATGCTATCGTTCCGATCGGATCTTATGGTTCTGGCGCTACTGCAAACGCTATTCAGGGCGTTTACTCTCCGGACGATATCGAGGCTATCCACAGAACTGGTTATATCAACATCTTCCGTGGTGCTCCGATCGTTCAGATTCCTTCTTCTTTCACAGATGAGACCAACACAACAACTTATGTTGATCCTCAGCTCGCTTACGTTCTTCCGGGCGGACAGGAGAAGGTTGTAAAGGTTGTTCTTGAGGGACCGACTATTCTTAGAGACTATGAGAACCGCGATGGTTCTATGGAATTCTATGCTGAGAAGAAGATTGGTACAGCAATCCTTACTTATTACAACTGGGCTATCTACAAGAACACAGGTATTCCGCAGACATTCTATAATCCTTACGAGAATATCTGATAAGATTTAAACCGTTACCCGTGGGGGAGAGGGAGGTTCCCCTCCCCCACATTTTTACTTTTGGAGATTAAAGGAGAAATTATTATGGCAAAAGTTAAAATCACATCTACAACTATCGGGGAAGTAAGTGTTTTTCAACCTTCTATCCCTTTTCGTGCTTCTTGGCCTGCAAAGGGCAGTTCCCGTATGGTTGATGAAGAGATTGTAGAGCAGTTACTCTACACCCCAGGTTTCAAGTATATGATTGATACTGGTATGCTTTATATCGAGGATATGGAGCAGAAGAAGAAACTTGGTATTGAACCGGAAGATGCAACAAAACCGGTTAACGTTATTGTCCTTTCGGACGCAGATAAGAACAAGTACATGAAAGTGTACTCTCTTGAAAAGTTCAAGGAAGAGGTTAAGAAGCTTTCTCGTGAACAGGTCTCTGATCTCGCAGATTTCGCAATCGATAACAAGATCGCGGATTTTGATAAGAGCGAAGTTCTTGAAAAGCTTTGTGGTAAAAATATTATTAAGGGAATTCAGTTAGCAAGACAGAACAAGGAGGGCTGATAAATGACCTCTTTAACCGTAGTATACGATGCCTTTTTGGCTAAGATACTCGATGACGAGTGGGATGGTTGGACAGAGGCTGACGTCCATGAAGATTTAAATTCTTTATTGGATGCGGCGATTGAAATGTTTAAGTTTCCGCGCGTCTCTTTATCATACGCAGATGGTAATTTTGCGGATGATCTTACAAATAGCGAAGTACAAATCCTAGCTACCTATATGAAGTGTGAGTGGCTAGATAGAAATATTCTTACATGGGAGAACGTTAAGCCGCTCTATATCGAAAGAGACTTTTCGCAGGCGAATCTTGTAAGTAAGTTTAGAGAATTGCTCGTAACTGAAAAGAAAAACGCCGCAAGACTTGAAGGTATTTATTACCGTTCTGTTAATAAAAAACCTTTCGATTATACGCAGTTGGCAGACCAGGACGTTTGATATGTATAAAGATATTGAAGAAGGATACAGAAACAAACTAAAGAATAAATTGTTTGGTTTGCTTTGTGAGCGCGAGAAGGATGGAGAATGGGAGAGTTTCCTAGACTCCATCCAAGTCGAACTCAATGGTATCCCCGAAGATAAAAGAACCATTAACTATTTGGTTCTTTGTCACAAAATTAACTCACTTCGCTTTTTGAGTTACGAGTATTTTAGAAAGACGGTATTTGATTGCATGAGCTTACTTTCCAAAGGTGATGGGAATGGGTTACTTTGATATTTATCAAAAAAGATTAAATCGGTTTGGAACCGATTATCAGTCTCGCATCCAGAATAAGCGCGAGAGAGAATTTCAGCTCTATTTAAACAAGTCCGTTTATAGAGTTGAATTTTCATATGATGAAGCCACCCATGTTGGAAGCTTTGAGAAATATAAACAAGATGATACAAAAACTCTACATTACTTGCTTACTGATGTCGATCTTGATATGCCGAATGGCACAGTCTTGATGATTCCTGATGATAATGGTGATGATAAGCCGTGGATGGTTTATTATCTTGAAAGAATTGAGGCTAGCGGATATAATAGATATATTATGTTAAGAATGAGTCATTATCTTACATGGACCGCGCGCGACGGATCTACGCAAAACTCCTATGCATATATGTATGGACAAGAAGATAATATGTTAAAGGACGAAATTCGTTCTCGTAGTAGAATGGATACGATCTACGCAGAAAACCTCAAGTCAAGCTTCTTCATTCTTCCAAAGAACCAATATATTAGAAAAGATGACTATTTAGAAGTTGGAGAAGATCCATTTAAGGAAGCTTACCGAGTTACTGGTTATGATATTCAGTCGAGTGAGGGTGTGGAGTATGTAACTGTCGATCCTATTTATGAATATGATTTGACGCCCGCACCTCAACCAGAGTCAGGTGATGATCCAAAGGATTTCTTCTGGCTAAATGGAGGGATAGAACAAAATGGCCACTAAAAAAGAGGTTTTCGACTATGTTATGAGTAGTCCGGAGAATACAAATCCGTCAGTCTTAAAATCTGTTTTGGGCGACCTCAAAGAAAAAGTAGTCGTAAAATGTGTTTTGGATGAAGGTAATGTAAAGTTACAAGATGTAATGTATGGGGTGTTCTTTTACCAAGATGTATGTGAAAACCTTAAAAAGGGCGTAATCACCGAACTTGAAATATATGATGGAGACCAATATTATTGCTCTCTTGTTGCAAATTTTTATTATGAAGTTAATACTGGAGTACTTGGAATGAAGTATGGAGTTATTTTTTCTGGTGCTATACTTGATTCAAACACTCCTAAGGTTCTATATCTAAATTGGTCAAATCGATTAGCACCCCCTCATGATTTTGATACGCCATTACATATTGTTTCTACCAGTTAAGGAGGTAAAGAATGTCTACTAAAGAAGAAGTTTTTGATTATGTAATGGATAGTCCTGAAGATACCAACCCTTCAGTTCTACGTTCACTTTTAAACTCTATTCCGGAAGGTGGCGGTGGAGCGGCTTTACCGGAAGTTACAACCAGTGATAATGGATACACATTAAGTGTTGTTAATGGCGAATGGGATAAGAAAGATCCTATTCTTAGAAGTTGGATTGTCCAGGGAAGTTCTGATAAAGTAATGCTCGTCCAGGAGGACATTACTCCTGTATTTGAGACCGAATTTGTTGATGTTAGTGGCGCTATTTATACAAAAATAGCAGAAGATACCTATAGCCACACGGTTACTTTTCAGTGTACTTTTGTTGATAATAACGAGCTTAAATCGAGAGTTTTCGTTATTCCATCAACACTTCAAAGATACCAAATGGTAGATTGGACAGAGAAAGTAATTACCACACTTACTTCACCGACCAGTAATGATAATGGAAAGGTAGCTATTGTTAGTGGCGGTGTATGGTCAATGTCAGATATTAAGCCACTTACTCCAGTTGTTTATACTGGTACTTATGTAGATTCAAAGATCATGTTTAATAGTGGTGACACTCAGAAGCAAGTTTATGATGCATATGCTGCGGGAGCTACTGTTTATCTTCAGGTTCAGGACTATGAAACAGAAGTAGTAGATGAATATGACCGTGTTCTTTTGCAAGTTACTGAAATTTATCAGCCAGGCAACAAAAAGATTCGCTTTACTGGTATTTATCGTAAGGCTACAGCTACCGTCTATTACAAGTGCCTTATTGATGGAAATGATGATTCAGCAGTAATTGGTAACGGCATCGCCGCAACTCGTTATGTTGTAAACGATCCTACTTAATCGGAGGAAAAAATAAATGGTGAGAAATTTGGCTGAACTAGGCCCTAATCTACAAAAAATAATGACACGACTTCTTCAAAACCAAGATCTCGTTAAGTATCTTTATTATTCTGATAAAGATCCGCTTAGTGGCGCCGACCTCACCGAAACACAGATCAAGAATGAAGTTTACGAAAAGCTTATAAAAATTGTACCGCGCGTGGGACCAAAGGAAGATGCAAAAAGCCTTGTGTCCCTCCGCGTAGTACATGGGCCAACAGACCCACAGAATAATGAATTTCGTACTATCACTCTTGCAATCGAGGTCTTTGTTCCACTAACACAGTGGTTCATTAAAAGTGATAATCTTCGTCCTTTCTGTATTATGGGCGAAATTCAGAAATCACTTCTTCACAAAACAATTAATGGATTAGGTAAAATTGAAGGCGGAGATTTTTCTTTAAACTTCTTAACAGAAGAAATTTCTTGCTATGAGATGACATTTAGGTTTGTAGAATATGATTAATAATTTCTTTCTCGGATATCCAGCGGAGTTTAAGGACATTTGCTGGATTTATCCACCAAAAGTTAAAGATGTTGCGTGTACAAAAGACTATGGTGCTTATGTACATATGTTAATGATTTCTCAAGAAGAAATTGAGGACGAATACGTGCGCGCGGGCATCGAAATTAATGATCTGCCCAATCCGTTTGAATATATATTAAGCAATGCTTATAACAATATCCAATTTCGCATCTTGCTTGAAAAGGCTTTTTATTTCTTTCTCCATGAAAGGGTTATTTTTCTTTTTGAAAAGAAAATGATTGCGATTGGTGATTTGGCGCAACTAAAAAGTGTCGAAAAAATGAAGATGTTAAAAGAAGAGGACTATTTTGAGTTTCAAAATATGTTGCGCGAGGCCGTTGGTTCCAAGCCAATAGAGCCACCGAATCCCAATGAGGACCCGCGCGTAAAACGCATTAAAGCGAAGGCGCGCTATCGTGATTACATCAAAGCAAAGCACGGAAAAGGTTTAACTTTACAAGCCACTTTGGCTTCAATTTCTTGTATGGGTTTAGGTTTAAACCCACTTAATATTGGAGAGTTAAGTTATGCCGCAGTTCCGGTTTTACTCGCTACCTATCAAAATAAAGAGAAGTACGAGTTAGATGTGGATAGTCTATTGGCCGGCGCGGATAGCAAAAAGGTACACCCTGTGTACTGGATACGAAACTTGGATGAATAAAATTTTGTTTTGGAGGAACTAAAATGGCTAGTATTTTGGATAAATATGGCATTAAGGAAGTTGCTGACGTAACTTTCTACAAGATCAACTCCGACGGTCAGGCGGGTGAACCTGTTCTTTATCTTGATACTCTCAAAGTTTCTACTATTGAGCAGACTGCTGAAAACGTAGAGGCTCGTGGTGGTAAGGGTAATGCTGCTCTTATCTCTTGGGACTATGGTAAGGAAATCAACGTAACCCTCGAGGATGCTCTTTTCTCTGCTAAGTCTATGGCTATCATGTTCGGTAATGGTACTGTTGATGCTTCTGCAACTCAGTTGAAGAAGACTATCGAGTGGACCGCTTCTTCTACCGCTGATACAGACACAGCCGCTGGTCGTCCTACCGTATTCGAAGTCAATGGTAAGAAGTACGCTGTACCTTCTACTGGTGTTGTTGACTACGACGCTACTGGTTCTAGCTTGACTTCTGGCTTCACAAAGGGTGCGAAGTACTTTGCTACTTTCGATGTTGGTATTACTAATGCTGGTGTTATCGACATTTCTGCGAACTCCTTCCCTGGTACATATTATGTTACTGGTGATACATTCGCTAGATCTGCTACAACCGGTGAGGATGAATTCTTCCAGTTCATCATTCCGAAGGCTAAGGTTGCTTCTGAGAATACAATCACACTTGAAGCTGAAGGCGATCCTTCTACCTTCAATATGTCTCTCAGAGTTCTCCGTCCTGACGATGGTAAGATGATGAAGCTTGTTAAGTATGACTTGACTGGCGCAATCGTTGGTTGATAAACTGATTAGAGAAGTTTAAGGTGGTGGAGGTTTCGGCCTCCACCATTTTTTCACAAAGGAGAAATTAAAATGGACGGGATGCTTGGATTCAAAGATTTAGAGCAAGTTACTCTAAAATCTACTTATAATATGAAGATTGGAGATCGAGAAATCGATGCTGGTGAAGTAATCGCTGCTTTCGATAAAATTCAGATTGCGAATTTGAGAGAGGTAGTGGATGGTGTCACCGCAAATGGTGGTTTTGATAATCGAGCGCACGTCTATTGGGAAACTACAAGAGCTCTTCAGATTAACTTTTCGCAAGGCGTATTTTCAAAAGAAATGTTTGGTCTTTTGACCAATGCGAAAATTATTGCTCCCGCGCAACCTAAACCTGTTGAGATTACATGGCGCGAGAGCCTTGAAAGTAATCAATCCGGAGCTTTTACATTAAAGTATTTACCAAAGAAAGACCTCTTCATTTATAATGAAGAGACCGGCGCGAAAATTGAAAACTACACGCGTGATGGAAAGACAGTTAATATTACAACTCCATTTGTAAATGTTGCTGTTAGTTACGTGTATGAATATACAAGTACCAATACAGAATTTTGTATTGGACAAAGACTTATCAAAGGATTTTTGGAGTTAGAAGGAAGAACAAAAGTTAAAGATGATAAGACCGGAAAGGTGGTAACAGGAATTTTCAAAATTCCAAAATTGCGGTTAATGTCAGATTTATCTATAAGGCTGGGAGCTAATGCAAGTCCTGTAGTTGGGACATTCAAAGCGGAAGGCGAACCGGTGGGGTCAAGAGGTAGTAGTCTGGTTTGTGAGTTCTTCATTCTGGACGACGATATTGAAAGTGACCTATAAGATGATCGGCATTAAACGAGTTTAATGCCGATTTTTTATTGGGAGGAAAGAAAAGAATGGGAAATGCCAACAAGACAGTAACACTTACCGTTGATGTGCAGGCTAAACTTAATGATTTGCAAGGTCAAGTCAAGAAGATGCAAGAGATGCTCGGCGGGCTTAAAATGCCCGAGGGCTTAACTCAGTCTACCACAAAAAGTATTAATGATCTTTTTGAAAAGATTAAGAGCCTTCAGAGTTATACTGAGGGCAATAAGATGAAGCTTCTTGACGAAAGAAAGGTTCAGTCTGAATTTAGCGCTATTCAGAAGGACTTTAGATCCTTGGTTGATAATCTCAATAAACATGGTGCAAAAATTAAGCTTGGTGATAATAAAACAGCTAGCGCTTTAAGAAATGGTATTAAAGAATATGAGGCTTCTATAAAAGAGGCTACAGATGCCATTAATGAACAAAAACGAAAAATTACTGATCTTCGCGCAGAGCAACAGCGTCTAAAGCAAGAATCTAATTTAATCAGCACCTATGAAAAAAATGCTAAGGCGGAAGTCGAAGAGGCTAAAAAAGCGATTCAGGATATAGCAGCCGCTAGAGAAAAATATAAAGAAGAAGGCAAAGAAAACAGATATTGGTCCGATCCTCAAGCTGAAGCTTATGCCAAGCAAAAATATTCAAAATTAGAACAAGAGGCTGCCGAGGCTCTTGCAGAGAAAGAGAAAAATTTACTTAACATTCAAACAGCTTATGCTGATAAGAATAAAGAACTTGCAGCTAGTCAGCTAAAAGTAAAAGAAAGTATTGTTGATGAACAGAAAGAACTTGATAATCTTAAGCAAAGATTTGAATCATTAAGTTCTGAGGCTCTTGAAAAAGTTAAGAACACTCTTTCTCAGATGCAGCAAGATGGAAAAATTTCTTTGGGTTTCAACTTAGAAGAAATAAATTCTGTTGAAGAGTTAAAAACAAAATTGCTTGAACTTGATAATCAAGATCTTGGTCAAGTTCGTAAGGTTCTAGAGCAGATTGGTATTATTGCTAGAGAAGGAACCTCTCAAATTGAAAATCAATCCAATGCTGTTAATAGAGATACCGAAGCTTTCAAGGAACTTGATTCAACACTTGAGCATTTTAAGAAAAAAGCTACTTACTTTTTTGGTATAGCTAATGCCGCAAATCTTTTAAAAAGAGCTGTTCGTTCTGCTCTTGAAACCGTAAAAGATCTCGATAAAGTAATGACTGAAACCGCGGTAGTTACTGACTTTAGTGTCGGTGATATGTGGGCGCAGTTACCAGAATACACAAAGCGTGCTAACGAACTTGGTGTATCAATTCATGATGCTTATGAAGCTGCAACACTTTACTACCAGCAAGGTTTGAAAACCAATGAAGTTATTGCCGTTTCTAACGAAACATTGAAGATGGCTCGTATTGCTGGTCTTGGCGCGGCTGAGGCTACAGACCGTATGACCAACGCCCTTCGTGGTTTTAACATGGAAATCAACGAGGAGAGCGCGCAGCGTGTAAATGATGTTTACTCAAAACTTGCGGCTATTACTGCGGCAGATACAGATGAAATTTCAACCGCTATGACTAAGGTTGCTTCTCTTGCTCATAACGCGAATATGGAATTCGAAACAACTTCTGCGTTCCTCTCACAGATGATTGAAACAACTCGTGAGTCTGCGGAGACCGCCGGTACGGCTCTTAAAACAGTTATTGCTCGTTTCTCTGAAGTTAAAAAGCTCTATAGTCAGGGTGACCTAATGGGAACTGACGAAGAGGGCGAAGAGATCGATGTTAACAAGGTTTCTCAGGCTCTACGTAGCGCTGGTATCAATCTTAATGAATATTTATCTGGTGCAAAAGGTCTTGATGATATCTTTATTGAACTTGCTGGTAAATGGGAACACCTAGACATGGTTCAGCAGCGTTATATCGCAACTATGGCTGCTGGTTCTCGTCAACAGTCTCGTTTCATCGCTATGATGTCTGACTATGATCGTACTATGCAACTTGTTAATGCTGCAAATACAAGTGCGGGCGCGTCACAAAAACAGTTCGAGAAGACCCTTGATTCCCTTCAGAGTAAGCTTGCTCAGTTAAAGAACAGCTGGGATACCTTCTTAATGGGTATTGCTGATGATAAAATTATAAAAGTAGTTATAGATGGTTTAACAAAACTTATCGACGCCTTAAATAAACTTTTCTCACTTACTGATAATATTCCAGTTGGTGGATCTTTAGTAAGAGTTATGGCTATTTTTGGAGCCTTAAAATTGGGCAAGGTTATTATTGACCAAACTATAGGTTCTATGGGTATGCTGTTAGGCATTTCTAAAAAACAAGCCGCAGAAGAAGTAAAACTCGCTGGAGCAATAGCCACTAAAAATGGAGCAATATTAACCGAAGAAGAATTAACTCAAAAAAGTTTGTTTGGTATTATAGCTTATGCAATAGCTACAGAAAGAGCCGGACAGGCAACTGGCTTAGATGCTTTAAAGCAGTGGTTAGATGTAAAAGCAAAAAATAAGAACATTATAGCTACCTCTCTTTTGAATACTATACAAAAAATGCATAATGCTACGCTCGGAAAAGCTATTGCTTTAACCGTGGCGTTTCATGCTGCATTGTTAGCATTACCAGTAGCAATTTATGTTGCAGTAAAAGCTTTCAAAAAAATGATGAAAGCTATAAAAGGAATTAGCGCCAAGGATAAGTTTGAGGAAGCTAAGAAGGGTGCTGAAAATGCCGCAGCAGCAGCAGAAAAAGCAACAGAAGCATACAATAATCTTAATTCTTCTATTTCTGCCCTTGATGATAGATATGAAACTCTAAAAACTCTTACCAGAGGTACTGATGAGTGGAGAGATGCCGTAAGAGAAGTTAATACTGAAGTCCTTAATCTCATGAAAACCTACAAAGGTTTACAAATTGTCAATGAGAATGGATATTTAGAGATTAAAAACATTAATGACGTTTTAGATAAATACGCTGAAATTATGAATAAAGCACAAGTTGCCTCTGTAGGTGCAAAGCTTTATCAAAACGAAACAGAATTAAATGTAATTAAAGATGACAATAAAAAACTTGGAAAAGATTTTATTTCAAGAAAGGATTCTGATCGTTATTATGAATGGATGCGAAATAATGAGCTTAGTGCAACCGGCTCTACATTACACGATAATTCAGAAGATGATAAAAAAGATGTTTTTGAGGATTATAAAAAGGAATTTCTGAATAGCGGCCTTATAGAAGAGGCTGCGAAAAAGGCTTCCGCGGGTGAATTTACTGGCGTGGAAGATGCTGAAAAGTTCTTTGAAAATTTCCATTACTATACTGATTTAACACAAGATGACTTTGAAAAGCTTATTGAATATGGTAGAGAGATTGATAATAATATTGCTGAACAAAAATCTCTTTATGAATCATATAAGGGGTTAGCTATTTCAAGTTCTGATTTAAAAGAAGGAACAGAAAGCCAAGCTAATAATTATTTAACGGATGAACAAATAGATTACTATAAAGGACAAGCTTTAAAGGAAGTAAATAAAAAGTTAGATGAGATTGGTTCTAGTGAGTTTAAGAAAGAGATAGCGCAGGAATCTGGGTATGACACTGTAGAAGATTACGAAAACGCAACAGGATTAGAATTCAGCGATGATGAGAATGTCTTAAAAAACCAGCTCGCTTATATTGAATCTTTAGAGTTAGCAAAAAACGCTCTTGAAATTTTTTCAAAGGACCTTGAAGAACTTCCTGATTACATCAAAAATATTTATTCAAAAGCCGACTATACTGGTTTAACTGATGCTCAATTAGAAGAATTGGCCAATGGTTTTGATTTGGAAAAGTATCAAAGTGGCCTAGAAAGTGACAGAATAGCTGAAGCAGATAAACTTGAACAGAAATTAAGAGAAATTTGGGATAATGATGCTAAAGTCAGAGAAGCTTATCAAAATGATGCGACAAAATTTACTCAAGATATGGTAAAAGCTGTTGTTAATGGAGAACAAGCAAAAGCTGACACAAATCAAAAATTTGAAGAATTGGGCTTAAAGACAAAAGGATTGGAAAACTTTTCAACCGGTATTAAGAGAGATTTAGCAAACAAGTTAAAAGAAGTTGCGGAGACAACATCTGTAGAAGGCGCAAAGATAATCCAAAAAGACATCTTGGAAATTACGGATAATATGCTTCCTGAAGATGCCGAAAAATTCTTAGAGCTTCTCAATTCTTCTGATTGGAAAAGCATTAATGCATTAGAAAACATCCCAACTCTTTTGGAGTCATATGATATTTTCAATGTAGATATGGGCAATCTAATTGAAGATATGAAGAAATATGATGAGGCTGTTAGAAAAATTGATTTACAAGACTTAATCAAAAATTTTGATAAACTTGAACAGTTTGGAGCAAAAATTAAAACTGGAGAACAGGGTCGTACAGATATTTCGGAGGATATATACCGACAACTTATTCAAAGTGAAAAAGTTAACAAAGCTGATTTTGAAAAAGATTTAGCAACCGGCAATTATATTTATAAAGGCGATTCTCTTGATGACATTATTGCTGCAATTCAAGAGCTCGGTGATAAAATAGGTGTAGATCTTTCTAGTCTAGATAGTATTGGGACCTCTATTGATGAACTTGTTGCCAAAGGAGATCTTAATGCTGTACAAACTAGAGCCATTCAGGCTGGAATGAATGATGAGACCTATGCAGAAAACCAAGAAAATATAGAGTCTTTAGGTGGAATTACAAAAACCCTTGAATCTGCGACAAAATACGAATTTGATGTAGATAATATTGCTGATTATGCAAAACAAGTCAAAAAATTGAATCCGCTCCTTTCTGATGTGGTTACCTATCAAACTGCCCTTTCTAATGCTCGAATGAATAGGGGTATGCAAGAACTTGTTGATTCTTATGAAGATTGGACCCTTCTTATTGGAGAAGATGGCACCTTAATCAAAGATCTTGATTTTGATAGTCAACAAACTTACAAATCAATGAAAAAGTCTGTTGAGGACTTACTTGGTTTAAGTGGAGAATTACCAGAAGATTTCTTTGATACTGTTGGAAATTTTGATGCCTTAGTAGAAGCAATCGAAAATGGTGGAGAGTCCCTACTCAAATTTAGAGCATTAGCTCTCGAACCAATAATGATTGATGCTGGTATTGATACCACAGGATTAGATAATGAGTTATCTGTAATAAAAGACTATTTAATCAATGAAGCACCTACACTAGAAGTTGGTTCAGAAATTAAAACCGCGGGATTTGATTCTGCTCTTAATGCGATGCTAGCTAATGCAACTGGCGCGCAAAAAGATATTGAAAATATCCTTAGTTCTATTGGTGTAAATGTTGAATTAGAACCAATATATAAGCAAGTTAAAGTAGGCTCTCATAGAGAATATGGTGTTCCGATTGAAATTCCAGATTATGAAGAGGTTCTCGTTGGATATAGAACAAAAGGAAAAACCAGTTATACAGGTAATGTAAGTAAGTCAAAAGGATATTCATCTAAGGGCTCTGGTGGCAGTGGTTCTTCTAAGTCCGAAAAGAATGATACATGGGAAAACCCATATGACGAACTCTACAACCTCACCGAAAAAATCAATGAATCCCTCCGTACACGTGAAGCACTAGAGCGCCGTTATGAAAAACTCGTTAAGAAAACCGCTTCAACTGTCGGAGAAGTCACAAAAGCCTACTACGACCAAATTCGCCAACTCCGTACCGAAGCAGATCTTCAATACCAGATGCAAGCAGGACGTGCGCGCCAGCTCAATAATGTTGGTAATGAGTATTATATGGATTCTGAAGGAAACCGCTCAACCTTCAATGCACTTGGTGTAACAAAATACGCAAGCTATGACCAAAAAACTGGACTTCTCCAAATTGACTGGAGTGGCCTTGAAGCCCTCGAAGGAGATCCAAATAAAGTCGAAGAAGGTAAAGCCGCTGAAGCTTATATCTCAAGACTTGAAGAACTCCAAGAACAATTCGAAGAGGTTCGCGATAAGCTTTGGGATATCGAAGATCAAATCGAAGAGCTTCGTGAAGAAGCAATCGAGAACTACCTCACCTTCGAAGATCGTGTAATGGATGCACTCGTCGATAGTTATCAAAGACAGATCGATGAATATAGCACACTTTCCGATCAAATCAAAGAACAGACCGACGCAATCATCAAGGGTATCCAAGATGATGTGGCGCTCTCAAGACAGATCCGTGATAACACAAAGAAGGAAGAAGATATTGCAGATAAAGAAGCGCGTCTTGCATATCTCCGTCGCGACACTTCCGGCGCGAACGCTCTCGAAATCAAGAAACTTGAGGAAGAGCTTGGAAATGCAAGAGAGAGTTACTCTGATACATTAGTTGACCAGCAACTCACAAAGCTTTCTGATGATGCGAACGCGGCCGCAGAACAACGTCAGCACCAGATTGAGATCATGCAGAATCAACTTGATGTTGCGAAGGAGAATGGAACCCTTTGGGGCGAAGTTTGGGATCTCATCAATACCGCAACTGCCGCAGACGGTACTTTCTCACAGAACAGTGAACTTACTATTCTTCTTGAGGAAACTGAAGCCTTCCAAAGCCTAAGCAAGATTGGACAGATGAAATGGTGGGATGAAGTCGCTGAAGCATTTAAGAGAGCTCAAGTTGGACTTTCTGAAGCAGAAGATAAGTATGGTGTAGATGCAAACGGTGACGGAAAAGTTACAAGCTCTGGCACATCGGCCGCAATTAGTTCTACCGCGGCGATGAGCGCAACACCAGCATCAAGTGGAAGCGCCTCAGGCTCGACCTCAAGTTCAAGTGCTATATCTACTACTGGTTCTGGTCACTTCGCAAAAGTTGGTACTTACGAACACCCAATGGCTCAAATGCCAGCTAAAGAAGTTTCAGAACTCCAGCAAGCTCTCAACGATGCAGGCTTCACAGATAATGATGGTAAAAAGCTTGCGGTTGATGGTAAGTATGGTTCAAGAACAAGAGCTGCTGTTACTAAACTTCAGCAGAAACTTGGAAATGTTAAGGTTGATGGTTACTATGGACCCGAGACAAGAAGCGCAACATTGAAGAGCCAGTTTAAAGCATATAAGACCGGTGGTCTCGCAGATTATACTGGTCCTGCATGGCTCGATGGTTCGAAGACTCACCCAGAGCTCGTACTCAATGCGAAGGATACAGAAAACTTCATTGAATTGAAAAATATCCTTGCTCACTCTATGGGCTCACAGGGCGCGGGTGGCATAAATGGTGGCGATACCTACTATGAGTTCAATATTGATGCAGAGCTCGGTTCTGATTATGACGTAGAGAAACTCGCTGACAAGATTAAGAGAATGATTTATAGTGATAGCTCTTACAGAAACGTTAACTCAATAAACTTCACAAGATAAAACTTGAGGACCTCGAAAGGGGTCCTCATTTTTATATACAAACCTTTTAATTTTTCTACTTAAATGTAGAGTTAAAAGGAGAAAAATAAATTTCGGGCAAAAGGAGATATGTATAATGGGTGATTTTACTGGCTTCACATTCTGCGGCCTTCATTCCTTTACAGATTTACAGATTACTCGCGTAAGTAATGGATCTCGTTATAACGATACCATCTTACCGGCGTTTCAAGATGTAACTGCTTCTGTACCTGGAAGAAATGGTCAGCTGTATTGGGAAGCTTTTTATTCTAATAAACCACATCCAATCCAAATCGCGTTTGACGGTTTGGACGAAACTCATTTTCGTAAATTGCGTCAGACCTTCGCCGCAGACAAGGAAGGTTGGCTTATTTATGATGAACTTCCATATAAGAAGTATTGGGCAAAAGCACAAAATCCAGTACAGTTAAATTATATTTGTTTTGATGATCCGAGTACGGGTGCGCGCGTCTATAAAGGAGAGGGAACTATCAATCTAATTTCCTACGATCCTTTCGCGCGAAGCGTTAATAAATATCTTGATGAATATTCGGCCGCATCATATCCAAATAAAGATGAATGGAAAGATAGTTGTGGTATGAAAGCTACAAAAGGTTCTTATGATGGAACCTCTTCAACAACTATTACCGTATATAATGGTGGTGACAGACCGGCAGATTGGATGGCGTTTTATCCAATTTCTTCTACTGGTTCATCTCTTACTACAATCACTTTAACATCTGGACAAAATACCCTTGGCACTCTTGGTTTTACAACCATCACGCGCAAAGATTCAAATGATACTTTTATGAGAATTAATACACGCACCAATCTCATTGAGGGTTGTAAAAAGGTTAATGGTGTTTATGTATTGACGGGTTCTCTATATAATGAATTTAAAACCAGCGGAGATTTCTTCAAAATTCCTGTTGGTGGAGATTACGTATTTACTTCTGATACTGCTTGTACGGAAATTCAATACGACTATCTATATTACTAATGGAGGTAGCAAATGAAAGATAAATATGAAATTTCATTGTGGGATGATTATCTCGTTGCGGCCTCCGGTGATGTTCCCGCGCATTATGAAGAAAGAAAGCTTGTTGTTATTGGTTCTGATACAGAAACTTCACCTTGCTGCGCAGAAGAGCCAAAGCTTGTTCAAAATATCAATGGCACAACCACTCTCTCATTTAAGATGAGATATACCTATAGAGAGAATGGACAGGATTATAAAAATCCTTTCTTAAAGTATCTCGTAAATGAAAGAAAGATTAAGTGTTTTTGGAAAGATAAGTGGTATGACTTTGTAATTAAGGATTGTAATGAGGATTCTAGTTCGAAATCTATTACTTATACCTGTAAGGATTTATTTATTAACGAACTTTCAAAGACCGGTTTCAACCTTGAGTTCGATACCGAGTTGGAAAATAACCAGGGTACGGTCCAGGAACTGGGCGCGCGCATCGTAGATGGAACTGATTGGCAGATTGATACTGCTAATAGTGATATTGTCTTTCAGACTATTGAGGAGAATGTTTATGAAGCAATCGCGCAGAATGGATTCGATGCGGTTGGTGTAAATCCAGCTACCGGTGCTGATACAACCGTCCACGTAACTTCTGGTGATACGCTTCTAGTATTTTACTCATCTTTTGCAGACCAAACTTCTTTTGTTCAGTTCTGGTATGCTTCTGGTGGCAACTATCAAACAGAAGGAAGTAGTATGGTTGTGCTTAACGGTCAGTCGCTTAGTGTTGATGGCGGTTACTGGACAACCAGCGGTGGTGATTCTTATTACATCAAGGGCGTCCTAGAATATATTAAAATTCCTGCGGGCCGCACGATTTCTATGCGTTATCGCGCAAATAGACTTGTGCGCTCTCAACTCCAGGTAATTGATCCTCTTACAAAGAAATATTGCTCTGTCTATACAAAGAACAATACTGACTATTATAGCTTCTTTGAAACAGAATATAGCGACGTCTCTATGGTTACCAACTGTATTACTAATAGTGAAAACTTTAGTGGTACAACCGGTTGGAGCGGAAAAGGTCTTGGCTTTAAGATTTATCC
>Ga0310690_10003451_pt1 | contig 23680 bp, 30 predicted proteins | sample AusTroGonzalo_MG_2_FD_207661 | JGI IMG/M metagenome (GOLD analysis project Ga0310690, IMG submission 207661) | Bovine rumen microbial communities from tropical cattle in Woodstock, Queensland, Australia - Gonzalo_04 (v2) (version 2) | ecosystem: Host-associated > Mammals > Digestive system >... | reverse complement strand
TAGATTTGCTTTATTACAACAAGGGCATACTCACATTGACATTTTAATAATTGGTTAATGATAAAATTAGTTAATTCTAGTAATTGATAGGATTTTACTATCGAAATCAGTCCATTTTAGGATTGTATTAAATAGTTCTTGGGTAAGCTCATCGTCTTCACTATCAATATTATGATAGTCGAGTTCTCATTTTTTTTCTGACACTATTTGTCGACAATGTAGTTTTTGTGAATGTTTCATGATTATAATTGGTTAGGATTTAAAAGTTCTAGGATTATTTCTAATCTGTCTAATACAGCAAAGAAATTTTCGTCGTCGTTTCTTTGGTCTTCGCTGTCTAATACGTCGTTTATGATTGATTTAATCATTTTGACATTGTCTCTAATTTGTCTCTTATTCTCCATGATTAATCATTAGTAATGATATAAAATCTATCAACATTGAAATAGCAATGTTTTACGTCAACTCGATGATTAAAAGTTCAATCCCAGAATTTAATTCTGATTTTTGCCTTTTGATTCTTTTCTTTCTCGAGTTTTTTAATTAATTGTTCTATCGTCATGATAATAATTATTAATGATATAAATAACTAAAAGATATTTCTTCAAAATTCTACTGGTAAAGAGTACCTTATGAATTTGTATTTCTCTGTCTCTAATTCTCTAAATACGTACATAAATACGTTATGTACTATTTCTGCTTTCTCATCTTTAGTACATTCTCATATATTCTCGTTTATGAGGTCTGTAATCATTCACTCCAAATTCTCAAATCGGTAGTGTGCTGTATACTTTATATCAGTCTCCTCAATAAGAGAGTCTGTAAGCATTTTGATTGTTTTTCTTTTTTCCATGACTATAACTAGTTAAGAATTAAAATACTCTGGTATGAATTTTCATCTGTTCCCAAGCTCTATTTCAGCTTGTTTACAATCTAGTTTCTTTTTCTTTCAATCCCAGTACTGACTTAATAAAACTTGGGGTTTTTTATTTAATTTGTCCTCTCCATAATCCATTCAACTCTGACATTCCAGTCTGTACCGTCAGTCATGATAGTGTTTTCATTTCTTATCATATCAGCTCGTCATATCATAATAAACATGATAGATATATTCCACGTCTCAATGGCAATCCCAAGCTTGTTCGAATCATCAGATTCTTATTACATTTTCTAGTAATGTTTTTGCACGTAATACGTCTTTTCTAATTCATTTTCTCCATTTCTGTAAGGCTTTATCTAGCATTTCTCCTAGATAATCTACGTATCAATCCCAATGATGATACAATTTAATATCTAATAATGATTCATCATATCAATGAATATAAACGGTTGCTCTAGTACTCATATTTTTAAAAGGTTAAGGGTTAAATAAGTTTTGCAATACTCATAAGCTCATTATAAGCTTTAGTGAGTTCTTCATCAGATTTTTCTTCTCGACTGGCTTTTGCCTCATTCATAAGTCTTTTGTATTCATTCGGCTCACAAAATGGTTTAAAAGCCTTATTTGGAGTCAATAAAAAGTCTATCATTTCTTTTCTTGTCATGATTGTATAAACTTATAAGCTAAAAGTGTGAATAAGTTCAAAAAATTCTTCCTCTTTTTTCTCTAATATGTATTTTTTATTTTCCAAGCAATAATCATCAGTTATTGCCTTATCAAAAGCTATTTGATGATAGTCTCAATTCTCTCATAAGTAATTAATTATACAAGTTCAGTCTGGTCTTATAATCAATCCAGTAGTTCATAAATCCTTGTATAAATTACCATTTTCTAAAGTTTCTCGTTCCATGATTTGAAATATTAAGATATAAATTAATCTTCCTCATCTTCTAATTTCAGATTTCTATTTCCTATATAATCATCTACAATCTCATAAATATCTCACATTTCTCACATACATAATGGTCTATCATTTACAAATTCTAGATACTCACAGACTGCCATTTGTACCTCTGTTCTATTCACAAATGATATTGAATCCATAAATTCATAAAATTGTTTATAGTCAGCGTCTACTAGTTTAGATTCTATTTCTTTTCTATCTTCTTCAGTAGATTCTAATAAAAACTCATGCAATGAGAATCGTTCATTACTATCTTCTACAATGTTTTGTAGCATTTGACCTAATGTTTTATAATTTGATTTATCCATGATGAAATAAACATAAGCTAAAAGGTTATTTTTGTTTTTGTTTTTGTTCCAGTTCTAATCTATAGTTTGGAAATAATATTTTCATTCATCTGTATTATAATCGAATTTACTACAGTTGAAATCATGCATTTTCTCCCACATTCTTCCAAATGTTGTACTATTGTTTTTATCATCTCATAAATCTGGATATTCAGAGTACATTCGACCTTTCCAATTGATAAACATTTCAAGTTCAGTTATGTATTTATACGCCTTGATATAATTTTTCTTGTCCTCCTTGTATAAATCCTTAATTTTTTGAAATAATTCCTTGATATTGTCTCAATCTAGCTTGTAAAACAAGTCCTCATTTTCTGGCATATAACCAGTCATTTGACACATTCAGTAGAGATAATTCTTCTCCATAAGCATTTGTTTTAAGTTTTTCATGATAATAATTTTAAAATAAGCTAAAAAAGGTTAATTTTGTTTTAATTTGTTTTTATTCAGATTTCTTTTTTGTTTTTACTAGCATTTACGCATTTCACTCTAGAAACAGTACCAAATCCAATGAATCCTTAAAATTCATCTTCTCTAGTTCTTCTAATGCCGTTTCAGTTATTCATGCCTCTTCCCATGCATGTAATAATCTTCATCGGCAACCTTGACTCCTAGCGAGTCCTCTAATTGTTGAGTAGATTTCTTCTTTTTTCATGAATAGAAAAATAAAAAGCTAAAAAGGTTAGAGTTCAAAGCCTCTATTTCTATTGCATGAATCCACATGCAATAGAATGGAGGATTTAATCCACTTGCAAACCACTATGGAGTTCCAAAACTCCAATCCCCAACTGATAAATTCTCATCAGTTAGGATTGAAATTTTAGTATAGATTTTCTCTAGCTAGTTTTTTTGCCTCATCGATTGCTTTTTTCAATGGAGAGTTAAGCCATTCCTCTCGATATTTTCGTTTGTTCGGTCTATTATTTTCTTCAGCGTTGTATAAAGAATCCAAAACGGCCGTTTGAAAAGTCCAACGTTCTCGAGTTCTATTGTAATATTGACAATATGAATTCCCTACATTTCTATTCCTATAAATTGCGTCAGCCGTATGATGAAAAGCGATTCTATCATAATCACTTTTACATACAAATGTAAATTTTCAAATATTGATTGTGTATGCCATGAGTTTATAACTTAAAAGCTAAAAAGGTTTTTTGTTTTTGTTTTTGCTAGTTCTTAACTAGATTTCATCGGCTCTAGATTCAAATTCTTCTATGAATGAGTTCACATATTCCTCTGGATTGTACCATGATTTCAAATGTAGCGTCTGGATTTCTCCTATACGTTCTCAATTCTTTTGAATCCATGTTCTAAAAATTTGATGAGTTCATTCATGATACATTTCAGCATGAATACTCATTCAAAATTCCAGTTCTTTACTGGTTTTTTCATAATCTGGTTTTAAAATTTTCATGATTTCAAAAATAGTAAACTAAAAAGGTTTTTTTATTAGATTTGTTTTTATTAATTCAGATTTTTATTTCTGGCTTTTTAAAAGTCAGTTTTTACTAGTTGCAAGTGGATATATTACATAAATTCTATATTTTCAATTGCTTTACTCACTAATATGGATTCCTGATTGAAAATTGCTTTCAAAGTCTGGATAAATTCTTCGATTGGTTTTTCAGTTATAAGGTATATATTGACAGAATTTTCAGTTATTACAGTTCAGTCCTCATGTTTATAAATTCACTCTAAAAGTGAAATACTACCTCATCAAAAAAAGTCAATGCATTGTTTTTTTACGATAGTTTTTGCTGATTCACTATCTATTAATTGGATTTTTTCGTCCTTATCATTCAATCCTAACTGGATATTGTATACTGTATTTTTCATGATTTTACTAGTTTACAAGCTAAAAAGGTTATTTTTAAGAAAATGCAACTAGTAAAAATTGACCTCTAAAAAGCATAAACTCTAAAAGCTTGTTTTTACAAGTGAGATTTCGATTTCAATTAATAGTCCATAAATTGAAAATCTTTTATTTTAAAAGCGTTTAAAAAGTCAATTATACATTCAGTGAATTTTCATTTTTTCAATTTTTCAATTTTATAATTCAACGTCCATATACAGTCTCATTCAGAATATGCATTGAATCTATATTTTTTCAATCAGATTTTTTCTAATTCTATAAAATAGTTATTTTTTACAGTCTCTATTACTGCATTATATCAGTTTTTTGATTTTATCATGTTTACAAGTGATTATATACTAAAAAGGTTATTTTTTAAGAAAATCCTCACTTGTAAAAATGAGCTTTTAAAGTTTACTACCTCTCGAGCGACGATTTACACGTCAAACAGTCATTGAAAATCCTATCTATTCCTAGAGTGAATGGATTCCTTGCATATGCAAGCGAGCATTTGGTTATTCTGTAAAATACCTTCTAGACTTGTAAACCATAAACAGTAAACAGTCAATTATTTATAACGTCGTCGTCCAATATATAAACATTCCTACAATCCTATACGTTTAGTCTAATGCAGTCCATGTTTTCTTGTATTGAACTAACTATATGATATAAAATTGCTAATCAATTGCAAGCGATTTTCATAAAATTGAGTATTGCAAGTTATAGACTGGATAAAATATATATTACAAGCGTCTAAAAAATCCTCTATTTTTAAAATCCTAAAAAAATCTAAAATTAAAATCTTATGCGTGAATTTGTGAATCATGAAAAACTAGTACATTCTGGATAGTTAATCAGACTTTTTTTTCTTCCTTTTTACTTTTCAATATCTTACATATATATATACTATATACTATCATGCTTTTATTCTTTCAATCCGTTTTCTATGGTTTACTTTTTAAACTGTATATTAATTGCTTTTCTGTGGTTTGTTTATCACAAAAAAGCACAAAACAGACAATATTCCATAAACAATATAAAATATCTCTATTTTGATTTTGTGAGACGGTATAAACTGGGATTTCTAATCATTTTTTATACTGTTTTTTTGTATCATGTTTTCAATTTTCTATTTTCAGTCAGTCTGTGAGAGCGTGAGACGTTGAAAAGTTAGTTAATGAGCCTTGAAAATAAGACGGCCACCCACCGATTTGCGTGGTGGGGGTTATATGCATAGATTATCACTCGCTATTTTTGGTAAAATGTTAGTTGCAAAAAAAACAACCACAAAAAATCATCAAAAAAAGGAGAAAAGAATAGACTTGAATTCAAGTTTCTCCATATTTTAGGGAGATAGTCATCAAGTTTTGCATGTCTGAGATATTTTTTTGGGGAGAATATTGGTTGCAAAAAAAACAACTTTGTGCTTGAAAATTATATTTTTTTGGGTATATTAAGTTGTCGTTTTTACAACTTTTAGATTTTTAACTAATATAGGATGGCATGGTTTTTACAGAAGAAGGAGATATTGGAGTATTGTGGGAAGGATTGAAAGGCGGTAAGATGGTTAGACAATCAGATTAGGGATGGCTTAATTATACATGACGTAGATAGAGGGTATATAAAGGTTGGGGAGTATTGGCAGGAGGCTTATGATGAGGCGAAGAGGAGATTTAATGAGAAGATGGAGAAAATAGAAAAAGAAAAATCTGAATTAGAAAAGAGGTTAGATGGGGTGGATATAGATAAGATAGATGAATATAAGGCGAATTCAGAATATTATCAGAGATTATGGAGAGAGGAAAGGGAGGAGAAGGATAAGAGGATTAGGAAAGCGTTTACTTGGATAAAGCAGAATGTGAAGTGAGCTAATTGGGATGAGTTTCATGAGTGGGTTATGAGTGATGAAGAATAGTTTTATAATTTAATTAAATAGCAATGATGTTTAGATGAGTTAGTAGGTCTCAGTATAATGAACTAATGGAAGAGAAGACATTTAGGCAGGTTCAGAAGGAGAAGCCTAGATATGAGTATGTTGGTTATATAGATTCTGATTGAGAGTATGTAGAGAATAGGGTTGAATTACATATGACTGATACGTGGGGAGATTTACAGAAGGAGTATAATGAATGGAAGAAGAATAGGTATCATAAGGATGTTATCTATTTTGTTTACTAATAATTATAAACTAACTTATAATTTACTCTTGAAAAATGAAAAATTTCTATTACTAAATTAATTAGCCATAAAGAAACTCTGATTGAGAACTCTCTGTTAGTTTTACTATCAGAGTTTTTTCTTAAATGAAGACAAAAGAGAGTATACAGCTTAAATGGGATAAGAAATTTAAAGAATTAGAGATAAAAGCTGATTATAAATACAGTATTCTTTTTAAGAATAAGGTAGCTAAGGCTAACAAGAGTTTGGAATACGAGAAGGAGAAGTTAGAGAAGAAGAAGAGGAGTTATTTAAAGAAGAAGGAAGAGGAGTATAAGAGGAAGTGTTTGAATGAGATTAGGGTAATGGAGTGAAGGCCTAAGAGAGAGTATAAGACAGAGTGACCTAAGATTAAGCCAATACAATTTGCTATGGAACTAGCACAGGAGAATTCTAGGTTAAGGGATTCAGATGAGAATTGAAGTGGTAGATGTATATCATGTGGTAGATTGTGTACATGGGGAGAGCATGCATGATGACATAGGTATAGTAGAAAATTTCAGAAGATATGTTTAGAGGAAGAGAATATCAATTTACAGTGTCATAATTGTAATTTAATAACTGGACCGTTATGAAATCCAGAGTTAAAGTTAAAGACTAACGCTGAATATGATAGAAAGATTGATTTAAAATTTTGAGAAGGTACATCAGCTAAACTTGCTAAGAAGTTGCATGTATCACTTTCTCCTAAATGAAAAAAATATGACTTAAAGAAGATAATGCCAAAGCTCATTGAGAAGAATGAGAAGTTATGGGCTACTAAGAATTTTTATGCACCTAGAAGAAAATGGAGAGCTATATGGACAGAGTATGATAAGAGACACTAAAATGTTTTTATTATATAATATTATATATAATGCAAAAATTCGTCTATCCATTAGATTACCTAGACCATAGAGGTAACATTAAGCATTGTTGGGAAGTACACAAGGCCAGAATGATAGAAGCCTGACTCCCCTATGTAAATTACAATGCGTTCTATCAGAGGGTTAAGAAGAAACATCGAGACCTATATAGATGTATACACACTCCACTAGATTATAGAAAGCTAGAGCGACATGAGAAGGCTAGAGTTTGGACTAGGACTCAGCGATTAAAGTTTAAATCATTATTTAAGACAAATGAAAAAGATAGAAAGTTGAGAAGAGGTAAAGGACATAAGCACTCTTGCTAAGGTAAAGACGGTAGAAGAGATGATACCAGTTCCTGCTAAGAATCAGATGAATAATAATCAACCACGAATCTGAGAAGAGCAATATAAGATTATAGAGGAGTGTTTGAAGATGGATGGAACTATAGAGGAAGCATGTATATTAGCATGAATCAGCGTACCATCATATTATCATCATAGGAATACTAATCCAGACTTTGCTAGGAGAATGGATATAGCGAGACAGTTTCCAAAGATGATAGCAAGAGCTGCGATACAGAGAAGAATCAGACAATGAGATTCAAAGACAGCTATGGAGTTTATTAAGTTAAGAGATAGGAGATATAAACCAGAAGCAGTAGAAGAGGAATGAGAGAAAGTAAAAGCACCAGTAGTACAATTTATATCAGTTGCTAGTAACGAATGAGCAGACCAGTCAAAGAATGACATTCAGAATGATATAAAGCAAAACTCTGCCTCTGATACATATGTGAATTTCTCAGAGGAAGAGATTGAGAGTCCACGAGAGAATGATGAGCAAGTGTCAAGGAATTTGGACTCTATGAGTTTCAGCAGCGATTAGGGACTAAGATTCCACTAGAAGATTTAGAGGATAAATATAGCAAGCCATTCTCTACTAATGAGAATACATTGAAGAGTAGGAGAAGAAGAGCCAACAGACTTAAAGAGAAAAAAGATTATGAAGATTATTTAAGAAAGATGAGAGAGAATATGAGAAATAGATAAGAATTATTTTTTATTTGCACCCCTTGTATCATAATATGGCGAACGTAGAGATAAAACTAACGGAGAATCAGCAGAAAGCCTTTGAGGTATTAATGGACGACTATCATACGGCCATTTGATACTGAGGATGAGCATGATGATGAAAGACATATCTCTGAATCATATGGTTATGGAGAATGTGTAATCAATATCCGTGAGTTAGATATGCTCTAGTACGTGATACTATTAAGAATATTAAGCAGACTTCTGTTATCTCATTAGAGAAGTTCTATAGAGACTACAACATACCAGAAGACATGCGTGGTAAACTTAATAATGTGTCAAACATAATAACATTTCCCAATGGTAGTCAGATATTACTAAGGGAGTGATGTTATTTACCACAAGACCCTCTATATAATAGGTTCTGAAGTCTAGAACTTACATGAGCATTTGTAGAGGAAAGTGCAGAATGTCCATTAGAGTGAATTGAAATCCTACAAACTAGAGTATGAAGATTCAAGAATACTGAATGTAATATTCTAGGGAAGGTATTGGAGACATTCAATCCTAATCCATGACATGTTTATGAGAGATATTATAAGCATAAGCATAAGGATTGAGATAGAGCGGTGTTCATTCCATCATTAGTATATTCTAATAACTTCATCGATAAGTGATATATCGAGAACCTAGAGAGAGCTAGTGAGAAGACGAAGAGAAGACTGTTATACTGAAGATGGGATTTCGATGATAATACGTGGTTACTATTTAAACAATGAGACTTAGACTTATTAAAGACTAATGAATCTCATGGAGACCAGTACTTTCTTATCTGTGACGTTGCCAGATTTGGAAAAGATACCACTAGAATATCTTTACGGAGATGAAATACATGGATAAGAGTATGGACATATGCTAAAAGTAGTGTAGAAGATGTGAAGACATCAATAAAATTGATACAGAATCAGTACGAGATAGAGTGAAGGAATATAATAATAGACGCAGATTGAGTAGGATGATGAGTAGTTGACTGAATACCATACAGTACAGCATTTATAAACAATGCTAGACCTGTAGAGTGAATGACTAAGCAGAATTACGCTAATCTAAAGAGTCAATGTGCATTCCTACTTCAAGATAAGGTGCAGAAATGAGAGATAGCAGTAAAACGAGAACATTTAGACGCTGATAAGGACTGGGAAATACTCACACAGGAGATGATGAATGTGTATATAGATGAGAAGAGTATAGATTGAAAGACAAAGATAGAGTGAAAGGACAAGATGAAAGCAAGAATCTGAAGGAGTCCAGACTTATTAGATACAATGATAATGAGGATGTATCCATATTTAAGATATTATGATGACGATATAAGCAGTTATTTAACTTCAATAGCTAGATAGATGGTTAAACTAACAGACGAGTTAAGACAGAAAATAATATGAGAGTATAGACATGGATTTGAAGCGAACCGTTCTAAAAACTCTCTTTTTATGACTCAGAGGGATATATATTCAACTAAAAGGGACGATGAGTTGTTAAGAAGTCAGATTTTCTGGGCTTGTTTAAGGACTATGCAAGCAACTTGTATAGTAAATGAGCCAGATGTATCATGGGAAGATGAGAATGTATTGTTCCAGATGGAAGCTAGGAACTTTACAGATATGTTTCACACAGACTATATAAATGAACATTGGGACTTTGATAGATATATGTGATTAGAAGACGTGGCTAAGTATGGTAAAGCCGTTTTCCTTTTTAGTGGGTATGACTCTAAGAAGAATGTTCCAACAGTACAGAGGATAGACCCTAGATTTGTTTATCCTTATAATGATGGTTCATTACTTGTTAAGGATTATCCATTCTTCTGATTTGATAGAGTTGTAACAAGACAACAGCTAGAGAAACTCCCAGTAGCAGCTAACAAAGACTTCATGGAAATGATTCTTCATCACTATGATGTATATATTGACTGATTAGAGACAGATGACGCATTCCTTAGAAGTATTGCTACTTGCTATAATTCTACAACAGGACATTACACAATTCACTATCATTATACTTATATATATGATGAGAATACTGGAGAGAATAAGTTGTATCTAGTACTAATGCTATGCGACCAGATATTAGATATATATGATGTACCAGAGACAGATAATATTATACCTATTGCTGTTTATGGATTCGCATACGATTCACAGGATTGGTGGGGAACTAGTTTGTGTAATATAGTAGAAGACTGACACAGAACAGAGCAGTTATTACTTAACCTATATAAGATTAAGGTAACTAGAGAGGCTATGTGAGGAAATATCTTCATAGATGAACAGGTATTCATGAATAATATTAATACTTTGAAGAATCAGAGTATTAAGAATAGATGGTTCCCTGTTAAGATGAGAGATATGACAAAACCTATCTCTAGTATGGTGTATGAATTACCACAGACACAGATAAGTTCAGACTTATATAATAGTCTTGGTATGATTAAGAATAAAGCATTATCTGAATCATTTACTAATGCTACAGCACAATGATTAGGATTATCAGACAATTCTGACCCTAGTACAGCTACAGCTAGTAAGATACAGAAAATCAATGCTAATATGATTACTTCATTACAGAATCAGATACTCTCCTACTGAACAAAAGAGTTCGCTGAATTATATAGAGAATTTATGTTGTATCATTGGAGAAATTCAAGTAAGAAGGTAGTTAGAAGAGTTAATAATTGATTAAGCTGAACATATAAGAAGGTTACTAAGAAAGATATTAAGTGAGACTTCTCAATCATAGTAGTAGACCCAATATTAAAGTCTATTATGTATGAAGAGAAGAAAGGTGCATATATTGAACAGTACAACATGTTAGTAAATGACCCTACGACTCCTCCATTCTTATTAAACAACATCCAGAGAGCTATAGCATACTATAACAATCTAGATGAGAGTGAAATAGATAGTATAACTAAGATGAATCTGGAAGAGTATCAATGCAAACAGGATGTATTGTTATTAAATCAGAATGTATCTATCTATATACCAGTAAATGCTAATGTTCAGATGAGGCTATGGTATTATAATAGAGCTGAGGATACAGACGCTAAAAACAGAGCCATTCAAGCACTTCAGTACATGGTTAGTCAATGACTAGGTGCAGAAGAAATGAATATGGCACAGCAATCTAAAGTTACAGACTTTAAGATGGCATGAATGAAGAATGACCCATTAACTAATATAAATTATGGTACAGTAGACAATGTAGATTCATGAACATGATTTGACGCATGAAGTCATGCAAAGAGATGAGAGTCAATGAATGTTGGTGGAATGCAGAATATCGATGTATCGAATGGAATTGGTTAGTAGTCAGATTTATTATATAATATTATATTATGCCTGCAAAGAGAAAAATATCTATTAACAGGAAGAAGAAAGAACCTGTAAAAGAAGTAGAAGTAAAAGAGGTAACTTTAGAGGAGGCAATAGACGCTATTGTTGAGGAAGAAAACCCAGTTACTACGGCTATCGAAAGTAAAGTAACAAATGAACAACAAGTTATGTTTACTAGAAGTCAGCTTAAATGAGAAATTGTTGGGAATTGAACAAGAACAGTAGTACAACAGCCTAGATGAAGGATTAAGTTCGAAGCACAGCTTGCTGCAGTACCTCTATTCAAATTACCAGATGACATTAGAAGGTATTTAGTATCAAACTGATTACCAACTACTGTATGGCAATGGGATAAAGAGAAGTTAGAGAAACATAAAGTAGATATGAATATGGTAAATAAATTAAAAGAGTTTTTATCTAATATGTAATACAATGCGAAAGATTCTTAGGGACATGAATGATTTACTGAAAGAGGAACCTGAGAGAGAAGAAATCAAAATCTGAGAGATAGACAGAATAAAGAAGAAGAGATATAAGAAAGAAGTGTATAGACAGATGATACATAACTATCTTAGAAAATACCAGAAAGGAATCTGAATGTTATCTAAGGAAGACATCGCAATAATGACAGAATGAATGGATACGATTGATAGGACATTATTCATGGACCAAGTGAAGTATTGCTTGGAGACTACATGGGGAAAGCCAATCAAACGGATAATTCAGAATAATAAATCTATTTTATTTGAGAAAAAGTAACAAATGAAAGGTTATAGAAAAACTACTAGTGGTAAAATCGTATGAAGATACCCAGAAGAAGTTACTGGATTCATGCCATGACCTACATGATGGGTAAGCACTAAAAATGTTATGAAACACACACCATGAAAGAATCCTATGAGGAAATCAACTTCATGAAAAAATGCGTATAAAGCTTGGATACGTTAATTTATATCTATATTCTAACCTAAAAATGGCACTAGAGCAAGAAATTCAAGAACAAGAAGCAGCTATGGATAAAAAGAATGCTGCTACTAAAGAAGAGAATCAAAACTTCGATGATTTAACAGATGAAGAAATTGAGGCTGTTAAAGAATTAGAACAAATGCCTTGATGGGAAGTTCTAAAGAAATGTATGGAGAAGAGAATCAAGAAACAAGAAGAAGACATTGTTTCATTAGCTAAGAACAACTTCATGGACCCTAAAAAGATGGGATACACATGCTTTGAAGTATTAGGTGGATTCGTTCAATGAATGGGAGAAATGGAGAGATTAGTTAAAGTTATTACTGCTGACCCAGAAGAGATAAGGAAAGCTGTAGAAGCATTAAACAAGATGGACCAAGAAGCAGTAGAATGAAAAAAGAGAAAGTAAACTCTCAAATACTTTCGACCGAAGTTGCAAGTCGTTAAACTAATCAATTACAGACAAGTTGAAGTCTATAAATCAATTCGTGTTGGTACAATGGCACGACTTTACATTGTATTTATTATCAGATGACTGATATGGAATTAGACACTTGAATGGAAGAGCAGAAAAAATCTGGTTATGCTGCATTGAGAGAAAAGCATAATCAAGAAATGGCTGAACTTCAAGCTAAGTTAGATGAACAGATTGCAGGTAGAGCTGCAGACAAGAAACTTTACTTCGAGAATACTATGAAGAGTAAAGGTTATGAGTGAGACTTTAACGCCTTCGCTGATAAATACTCATCATTAAGTATTAACGACATGGTATCTTTGTATGAATGACAGAACTGAAAACCAGTAGCTGCCGTTCAAGCAGAAACGCCTAAGCAAGAAGAATCTATATGAGCTAAGAGTGTCATCGAATGAGCTAATCCAACTACTGAGGTTGGGGGAAAGAAAATGAGTGAGATGAACTCTGAAGAGCTAATCAAACGAGCTAAAACTCAATCTTGGTATCATTGATAATGTTGGACTAGCTAAATATTTATTTAGCTTATAACATTTATTTATTATGGCATTTGACAGATTCGATATTGCAACTGAAAACGCTGCTAATATCATGAAAACAGGAAACATTAATAACGAAGGAAACGTTAATGATTTCTTAACTTACTTACTTCAAAAATCATTCCTAGAGAATGGAGAACCATCTACAGTATTCATGAGATTCGGTACTAAAGCTTCTCATCAAGGATACAAATCAATCACTTGGCCTAGATTAGGAGTTATGAAAACTACTCTAGCACAAGCTGCTTTAACTGAAGGAGTTACTCCAGATGGACACACTAATGTAGTTAAAACTGTAACTGCAGTACCTGTTCAATTAGGAGACTACTCTATCATCTCAGATGTATTGGATGTTGAAACATTACTTCCTATCATCGCTGCACAAGGTAGAGAACTAGCTAACAACGCAGGAAGACTTATCGATGAATTCATTCAAGATACTTTGGCTTCTGAAGAAGTTGGTGCAATGTACGCAGGAACAGCTACACAAAGAAGTGAATTAACTGCTGCTGACGTTATGGACTTAGACTTAGTTCTTAAAGCTTGTACTTACCTTGCTTCACAAGGACAAACTGGAGAAAGATTCAAGATTATTATGCACCCTAATGTATTCTTAGATTATGCTAAATCATCTTCTACTAATACTTGGTTGAATAAATTAATCTACGAAGACTTCAAAGGAATCAAAGATGGATTTGTTACTGCATGAGTAAACTATGACATCTACATTTCTGCTAACGTAAAACCATTTACAGTAGATTCAGACCCTGATTTCCAAGTTTACCCTTCTTATGCATTCAGAGATGGTGCATACGGAGTTGGTACTCTTCAAAATCTTCAAACTTTCTACAAACCATTTGGTGCTGCAGGAACTGAAGACCCATTAAATCAGAGAGCTACAGTAGGATGGAAATGTATGTATGGATGTGCTGTTCTAAACGACTTGTTCATCGTAAGACTTGAAACAAGAGCAGGAACAGACTACCAGTGGCAAGAATCTCTAGTTACTGACTAGTTTGATTATACTTTAAGGGTTGGCAACAGCTAACCCTTAACCATAATCAGATTTATATTATTAATTAACTGTAGATGGCAACTATCAGAAATATGTATAATAACTGGTGTTTAGAAGAGTTAAGATGAGCGAGTCAAGTAAATGAGGATGTACGATTGGCATGGTATAAGAAATGACTACTTATGTTTCAGAAGATGATATTAGAATATGTATCATGAATGCAGAATACTTCTTCTATTGTCCAGAATATAACTAAAGATGTAGCTAATTATAGTTTACCATTATGAGAGGTTTGAAAGCCAGATTTTTATAGTATTATTCAGTTAAGAGTAGCATATGACTTAGATAAGAACTGAAATCCAATCTATAGAATATGTAAACAAATAAATCTGACTGATTATAATATTAAGCCTACAAATAATACTTACGATGATAACGACAATCTAGTTTCTCAATGATGAAGACAGTGAATGGGGTCTCCAGTCACATGGAATAGAATTTCTAAGATGAATCCTAGATTCGTATTTGTAGATAAAGACCATATTAAGATATTTCCTACTCCTACAAAGAATGTAGAGAATGGGTTGTTCTTAAACTATAACTACATACAGGATACAGATGATATTACTATGAGTACTACAATAGAGAGTCTGAATTTGCCTCGATATTTCTTAGACGCTATAGATGATTATATCACATTTAGACTCTATCAAGCAGAGAATCCAGAACAAGCACAATGGTACTATCAACAATTCGAACAGACATTACATGATAATATATATGGACTCAATAAGGATAAGAGACCAGTTGAAGAAGATTTTGCAAATACAACATTCTTTAGTCATTATTAATAAATAGATGGCAGTTTGAGAAGCAAAGAAACAAGTAACAGCAGCAAAATGATGAAATAAAATCTCACAAGTTAGTTGGACTGATTGAGTTACGCAAGATATGTACTACTGACTAGACCATAGTTTTCAATATAGTTCAAATATAAACACAGATGATGAATTGCATGGTATTAAACTATCTAATAGAGCAGATTATCTACAATGATATTTCAATAAATGTCAGTTAATAAGCTTATGAGAACATTGAGTAATGGCGTTACCTATAGATACTAGAACAGCATGAGATGAAGTATTATTAAAAAGATTCCAATATAACTGACATTACGACTCTAACTGAAATGAATTGCCAGATTGACCTAGTTCTACAAGTTGAACTAAATGGACTATGTTAAATCAAAGTGCATGAAGTACATATAGTTATAAATATGATACAGTACGATGAGTAGTGTTCCAAGACAAGCTATGGTTTGCTAGTAATAGAGTAGATACAACATCAAATCCAAATATAAATTACTGATATATAGCTAGTGTGCCATGTGCATTAGAGACTGCAGCACAGGCTGACGACCAAATGACATATCTGCCATACGACCACAACGATTATACAGATGAATCTATTGAGGACGCTAATGATACTACATGACTATTCATGCAATGAAGTATTACAGCGGTTCTTAACTACAATAATACAAGACTAGTAGTTGCTGCGTGACAAGATATATGGGTATATTATCCAGAATTAGACGATTGAGATAAGCATGGTACTCAATATTACTGACAGACATGATGGAAAAGAGTACTTCATTATGAAGCATGAGTTACAGTAGTAGCTCTGACTTGTACTTTTGAATATTTGAAAGTACGAGCAGTAGATGAATGATGGAATACTAAAGTATATTACTATCAAGGTAATAATAATCTAAGAAGTACATTTGTATATAATTTAGTAGATTTAACATGAGTGAGAGTATTACATGTATATTCTATTAATTGAGTAGACTATTACACATCTAGTATAGACTGAAGTGACTGACTTATAGACTTAAACAAAATGGTGTGAGCTACTCCAGTGAAATTATTCACTCAAAGAGCAGGTCTAAACGTATATGATACGAATTATAAGGCACCTTATTTTGTATGACCGACATCTATCTCATGAGACTATAATAACTGATGAATTTACATCGCAGACGCTTATGGTGTCTTTAAATTCAATTATAATCCACAGGGATATGATAAATGATATATGAAGTGGCAATTAAGAGATACGATAACTAGTGGTAAGCAGGTCTACTGAATGTGTATAAATAAATGATTCTTATATGTATCAGATTCAGACTGATGTCGAGCTATGAGATTATATGACACATGAGTAGATTGATACCAAGAGAAATGAGTTCTGATTTCTAGACAGTTTGAATGAAGAGAATGAGGAACTATCACTAAGATGTTAGATGAGATAAGAATGAACTTCGAGCTTAACCCATTGGTATCTAAAAACTGATGGATAGATGTATATGTAAGTCCTAATAACCTATGGAAATCTACATCCGTCTTTACTACTGCTAATAACTGGTTTAAGGTTATGCATATAGACCAAGAAAGCGGTAAGACTAGGACGGAGAAGTCTAACTTATTTAATGATTTATGAAAGGATTCAGAATCAGCTTTCAAGTTTGATTGGCAGACGATAACATATGCTATAGTAATAAATAGATGAAAGGCAACTAATTGATATGAAGAGAGAAGCACACCAATAGTAAGACAGATTGATATTAAATATCATTGCAAAGATAAGATTAATAATGTTTACGATATTAATTAATAACTAATGGAACGATTACAGGATGAATGATTATATTGATATAGAGCTACTCCAGTTGGGTATCCTATTTCTGATAATAATAGACCTGCAACGTACGACCAATTTATTTCTCTAAGAGATACGTTAATATATTCTAATAAGTATTACGGTAGTAGTGCATGAAGAAGTCTGATTATATGAACCAAGTTAGATTGAACACCAACAAATACAATAGAGATATGGGAACCGAATATAATGCATATGAGCGTAGAGCCTAGTTGAAGTACTAATCGATGACAAAGTAAATGAGAGTACGTTACTCCATGATGACATACGTGATATATAGCATGTGACATAGTAAAGAAATGAAGATATAGATTGCAACATAAGGAACAGTTTAACAATATTAGTTCTGACATTACTAGAATACATAGTTATATCCTGCAACATAAATCAGATTGAACTACTGTAGATAGAGCTGTATTTGACTGGGAATGGAATACGTGATGAGAGATATTAAGGATGACGGCGTTTGGATATATAGAATGTGACTTAGATAAATGAGATTGGTTAGAGTTAAAAGTAGAGGACCAGAGCTGAAATGATATAACATCAGAGATGGCGAATAATTCTAATCGACGAATGGTAGAATATATAGATTTAGCTTATAATATTTAATTAAATGGCAAGTAAAAAAGACCAACCTATGCTAGACCCTATAGCATACAGAGAAGATTACCCAGAAGAGAACATTGTATGAACTCAGAATGCGAATCTAAATTATAGTATGTATGGAGATGACAGTAATCCAGAACATCAGTCTACATTAGGATGATTAGCTTCTAAGAACGAATGAGAATGAGTGAATACATCTAATATAGAATACAATCCAGACATTACTACATCAGATTTAGACGCTTATAAATACTGAGAAGCTGCTAGACAGCAGAACGCACAAGAAGCATGATATATAGCTAGAAGAAACGATAATATTGCTTCAGCTTTATATAATGAATGAAAACTATCTAAGGAAGAGATAGCATATTATTTATCTAGTCAGCCAGATTGGAATAACTCTACAGAGATGGATAGAGCTAATACAATAGAATCTATCTATAAGAGAATGTGAGAAATGAAGCCACAAGAAAATAAATCTGAAGAAGCACCAGAGATGAATCTAGATAAAGATACTAGTACTACTATTTATGGTAAGTCTACTGCAGATACATGAAAAGCTACTAAGTGAATAAAGACTAATGAGGATGTAAATAGTCCATTTAATCTTATGGACGCTAGTAGAAGTGCAAATTTTAAAGCTATCAATTCTATGGACTCATCATCTATAGCAGCTAGTGTGCGGACATGAGAAATCCCATATTGAGAGCAGGCTTATAGAGACATGCAGATATTCAATCCTGTTAAATATCAAGAAGTACAAGATATATTAAAGCAATTACAATGACAAGACGTTATAGACTCTATAACTAATGGTACGTATGATTATGAAACAGCTGCTGAAAAGAATAATAAGGCAGATTCTGTTACTAATTATGCAATCAATAATTCTTCTCTAAGCGTTAGTGCTACTCAGCTTTTAAAATCTATTGATAGTATACTACAATCTAACAAATGAGCTAGTAATGCAGAAGAGACTATGGATAATATAGCAGCTGATATGTATACTTTAAAACAAAGAATGTTATGATTAAGGAAAGAAGCCAATAACATATTTAAGTGAGATGTACCAGATTATATAGTAAATGCTTATATTAATAATAGAAGCCAAGAGATTCAAAATCAGCTTTCTATATTAGAATGAAGATATAATGCAGCTTATGATAGATATAAAACAGAACTATCTCATGCAGAACGAGAAGCAGAATATGATTTAAAGAAAGACGCTAATGAGCTAGAATGGTATAAAGCTATTAATTCTAGCAAAACAACTACTACTAATGACAAATCAAATTATACAGTAGCTGAGAGAAACAACAATCCTACTAATATGACAGTAGATTGGATGAAACGAGCATGAGCAGAATTATGAGTAGATTATGAAGTCGGTACAGATTCGTTTATAAACTCTAACTGAAATAGACAGTATTATGCTAAACTTATTTGAGACCCATTAGATACTACAATCAAAGTGCTAAATAAAGCTATAGCAGCAGGTAAAAACCCATTTAATACTACTTCATGGAGTTATATGGATAGATTGTGAATGACTGTAGATAGATGGAATAATATGAGCGATGAAGAGAGGAAAAAGTACATTACTGATGTGTGGTTACCAAATGAATGATGAGATATTAATAATATGGCATATTATATAGATAATCCATGAATAGAATACCAATCAAATACTAAATGATATTGATATAAATGATGGGAGTTCTGATTTGACCCTGCATTAGAATGAGCGTTTAAGCAATATCTTAAAACTTGAAAGCTATGAGCTAGTAGTAAATGATACCAAGATATATTAAATACATACAAGATAACAGAACAAGAATTCTGAACAATGTATAGGAACTGGACACAATACAATCAGAATCAATGAAATCAAGCATGAATAGATGTTCTTGAAGATATGGCTGCATTATGGCTGAGGTTAGAAGACGCTTGAAGAATCGAAGATAGCTGAGAATTTGATATTAACTGGTCTGTATGATATGACCCATTATGAATGGAAATTCTTTCATGACCTATCAATGCTTCTTTAGATAAATTAATAGCTGAATTAAAACTACAGAAAATGGTAACAGCTAGGAATAATAATGTAAGTTTCTGACAGGTTACTGAGGCTGAATGGAAGATGATATGAGACGCTGCTACTATTCTTAAACAGGCTACATGATTGTGAAGTACTGATAAAGATTTTACAGACGCTTATAAAGACTTATTGAACGCAGTATGGAAAGCTACATTCCATGAAGATTATTCTGATGAACAATGGCAACAATTTGTAAAAGACAAAAAAGAATGAAGAACTAACGTAAATGTTGCGATACTTACGAATAATACTTCATGAGTTAAAACAGATAAGAAAGATTCTGATGACGCAATATCTGATACATTCAATTGATTCTCTACATGAGATGTTGCTCAGAATCCTACATGAATGCCATCTATGAAAGATATATAATAATTTTACTTACATAATAATCCGCAAATGTGAGAAGAAAATCAAAATATAACTCAGAACGTAGAAAATGCTGTATGAGTTAATGAACAGATGTCTCCAATAAGAATGCTAGCGAACTCAATGAACGAACGCAAAGCACAGATTAGGAATAGCGTTAATAATACATCTACGCAAGAAAACCAATCACAATTGGAGAGTATGTTTGAAAAATCTCTTACTTCTGATAATCAAGAGTTATGCCAATCTTATGACAGAGAATGTAGGAAATGAGAGTTCGCATTCTATCTTAAAGAGAAAGGTAAGGAGAGATGATATAATACTGAATGAATAGCAAACGATGATTTACTAGATTCATACATCTGGAACACAAAAAATCCTCAACTTACTTATAATATAATGAAAGATTATATTCTACATCCAGAAGAGACTGACATTACTCCATATCTTATTAGATTATGATGGGTTGAGCCTACGCAAGAAGAGGAAGCTAAATGATTCTTTGAGAAACTATGGGACAATGTTAAATGGTCTTTTGATAAATCATGACAATGAATAAGAACAATCTGGAATAACTCTAATATGTATGATTGAAAATGAACTATATGAGCTATCCAAGATTATGCTTATAATACTTATGGTTCTAATCTTACTGATGAAGACTGGAGAAATGTAGATAGAGATATTAGAATTAATCCATCATTACTAGATAAATATACTAGTTCTAAAGAATGATTAAAAGATACTATCATGTGATGAACGGTTAATCTAATGAATACTAATCCATTCTGATTGCTAACTAATATATGATTCTCTACTCTATGAGCTACTCCATATGTAGAAGACGCAATCTGACTTATATGAGCATGAAGTGAAAAAGTGTGATTCTATGCTAATAAACTTCCATGACTTAAACAATATAGAGATTCGCTAGCAGATGAAGAAAGCCAGAGAGAACGAGACCAGTTTATATGACAAGAGATAATATGATTATTACTCAGATTCATGTTTAGGAAGAAGCAGAATAGTGCTAAAGACTTCGTAAAAGACATAGAGAATAACCAATGAGATATAATTAAGGCGTTCGAAGAGCTAAAACAGAGAAAAGAACTTGAAAAGCAGAATAAACAGGCTCTAGAAAGAGAAAAGAACGCTGCCGCAGAGCAAGAGAGACAAGTTAAATCTCAAAGAGTACTTGCTGACTTTGCATGAACTCTATTAGAGCCAAAAGACAGGTCTTTAAAGCCAGATTTATCTAATTGAATTATTAATCTTCCAGACAGAGTTCTAAACTGATGAACTAAGACATTTGAATGACTAGTAAATGAAGTTAGAGATACTCAATGATGAATAATCGATATACAGAATTCTATATTAAAGCAAATAAAGAATAAAAAGACTGGTCCATCAAATGACACATATACTACAAAGAATTGAGCTACTATCAATCCAGTTATGGACGCTATAGACTTATTGAGAAAGCTATATGCATGACAACCAGATAATTTAGCTAAGTTAGATAAGTATGAGACAAAATATAGAAATTGAGAGATAACTGAATTAGATAAGAAGAATTTAGCCAGAGAAATATCTATAAACTCAAACTCATTTGATAGCAATTTCCATTTGAAGAATAATACTAGTCAGAAATCAGTAGAGAGTGTTAGAGACTGATTACAGGATTCTATTAAAAGTACTCATCCATTCATTGATAAGTTCATGACTGTGACTGACACAATATATAGTAATCTAGCTAAAGTAAAGAAGTTTGCTAACGAAAAGGCTGATAAAATCTCTAGTGAGAGGGATAAACAAAAAATACCTTCTACTAAAAGGAAGATAATGGGTTCAGTATGAAATGTAGTAGATACTGTATTAAGCAAATGAAAGAATATATATAATAATGCAATATCTGACGCTAGAGAACCATATAAGCCTACTACTCTAGAAAAAGACCTACCTACTATATTAAAGGCTTTCTATGAAGAAAAGAAGAACATACCATGAGAATGATTTAATGTGTCAGCGTTTATAGAGCTACTAGATGAATGGAATTACAATCCAGAGAAATATAAGTACTCTACAGACACTAAGAGCTTCTTAGAAGATATAATTGAATCATCAGACATAGAAAATACCAAAACTGATTCTTTGATGGATAAACTTCCTAAACTACAAGATTTACTATATGCTATATGAGCAAATGAAGCTGATGTAAGTGCTATTGAAAAGGCATTTAATGTAGAAGAGAGACCTGTTATATGATGACTAAATAAAGAAGGTAAGATATACGACTTACAAGGTAATGATATAACAGATTCTAAGATATGAAAATCAAAGAGTACATCTCCTAAGTGAAAGTGAAAATAGGTTGACTTTTAACTAGAAAAATGTAATATACTAATATGTTTATTTCCTAACCTTTATAAACATGAAAAAAGCATTATTACAGTTGTTATATTGTATTATAGCACCATATCTTATATTATATATAGATATACAGTCTTTATGCTCTAGACGTAAAGAGATATTCACTAATGTACGTGATTGATTAATATCTGTTATATCTATGATATTATGAGTGCTTGCATGATTAATATTGTTGATACTAGAGTTATTACCTATAGCTGCGTTGTTGGCTATATTCCTATAGCGGTCAATTACAAGATAAATAAGAAAGGCACCTGCAAATCGGTGTCTTTTTTAAATTTCAATATTGCACCCCACAGGCGTATAGTACCATCAGATTTATATTCTATCTTAACCTATGGAAGTAAAGAGTATTTATTTAGACTTACAGAAAGCTGAACTTAATAAGAAAGGAAAGAAATCTGTCTGGAAACTAGAGAGTGAAGCATTCAAAGAACCACTAGAATTAAAGATAGGATATGATGACGAAGATTTAAAGTTAGCATATAGAGAGATAGCTAACATTAAAGAGGCATTAGAAAGATGTGACAGAAGGCTGACTAAACTCTGATATGACTGGACTAGAGTAGAAGAGATGAGAGAAGAGTTCACAAACAAGATAAATAACAAACAAGACCAGATTAGTGAATTAAGAGAAAAGATTAAAAAGCAGGATGAAGAAATAAGTCAGCTTTATAAGGTTATTGCTGACGCTAAGACGATGATAGAAACACAGAGTGGAACAATTCTAAGCATGAGTGATTCTATAAGAAATCTACAAAAAAAGCTATCGAAACAACCTATGGTTTACAGCGATAAAACATTCATATCTTGACATGAGAGTGTTGGATTATCTATGATAGAAGTTCCTAGTGGAGAATATCTAGTTATATCTAAATACATGCTATGCGATAAGAATGAGTTTGTTGAGAACTTGGACGACATAGT
>Ga0310690_10003449_pt1 | contig 23684 bp, 15 predicted proteins | sample AusTroGonzalo_MG_2_FD_207661 | JGI IMG/M metagenome (GOLD analysis project Ga0310690, IMG submission 207661) | Bovine rumen microbial communities from tropical cattle in Woodstock, Queensland, Australia - Gonzalo_04 (v2) (version 2) | ecosystem: Host-associated > Mammals > Digestive system >... | reverse complement strand
AAGTGATACCGACGAAGATTCTGTATAAAGACCAAGGGGGGATATTATCAAACGCAGCGCGGATTTTGCCCGTCCAAATACTGATGGTTGAGTAGATGATGAGTGCTGTGACAGGGAATATGGCAAAGGCAAACAGCCAGTTTTTCTGAATCCAATCGGACAAGTCAACCAAAGTACGCGCCGTACCGACCCAGTTCAAACCGGGAACGGCTTCCAACATCGGTGGAACCATATATACACCAATAGCCCAAACGATAACAACGGACATCATGAACAAAAATGACGGGTAGGCGATGGCGGAAACAATCGGTCTGATCATTTTTGTGGAGCCTTCTGAAACCTTGATAAGGTTTAACAAGGCATTTTCAAGGTTTGAAACGTCACCGACAGAGAGCATTAAGCGTTCACGATCAGGTGCCCATCCTTTTAAGGCATCGGAAAACGGTGCACCGTTTTGAAGAGAGTGGCCCCAGCTTGCCAAAGCAATAGCCATCGGTTCACCGGTGTGTTTACCACCGTTTGTTAAACCATCATAAAGCATATCAAGGGCGTCCATCAAAGAAAAGCGGTTGCGAAGTAATGATGCTATTTTGCGGTAGATTTTCAGGCGGCCGCCGTTTGAAAGATTACAAATGATTTTAGCATAAAAAGTTTCAATAGAGCCAAGCGACCGCATGGCTTTGTTAAAACGACTTCTTTTTTTCTTTTCCGGCATTTTTTGTTATCCTTAATATATTGGGCGTTGATCTAAAAGACCGCACCAACGTTCCAATTCATCTAAATCAATATATCCTTTAAGCATACGCTCAATAGCGGCATCTCGAAGTGTTCGGCCGTCAAGTTCGCTGATCCAATAGTCAATGGCGCGTTTGGTGTCGCCATTAATCATTAATTGCAAGAACATGGCATCAGGTAAGATAATTTCAGGAACGCATAATCGTCCGCTGAATCCCTTCTTACCGCAATATTTACATCCATCTCCACGTATAAATGTGTTTTCAATACCAAAATCACCTAAAGCAATTTTTAGACGCTCAAACGATGGATCACCTTCTCGTTCTTTGACGGATTTACGGCAGTGTGGACACAATTTTCTAAACAAACGCTGAGAAATTAAACCCTTAAGTAATTCAGGATCGTTGAGCAAATAAGGTGGAATACCGATATCACGTAAACGTGTAATGATGGCTGGAGCAGAGTTTGCGTGCAGGGTTGTCCACACACCGTGTCCGGACAAAGTGCCTTTAAATGTGAGTTCTGCCGCAGACATTGATCGAATTTCACCGACCATTAAGACATCAGGGTCGGAACGAAGAGCGGCGTTCAGGGCTTTTGCAAATTCAATTTCTTTTTCATCTTCATCGTTGGCATTAGTCACCGGCATTTGTCTTGCCCCCGGAATAGGATACTCCGGCGGATCTTCCACGGTAATGAGGTTTATTTCATAATTCTTTTCCTGCAACAGTTTAATCATGTTACGTTGCAGTGTTGTTGACTTACCGGAACCGGTCGGGCCTGCAATAACGTTTAATCCGACAGGAACGGCGCGTAAACGGTAAAACAATTCTTCTTCCCGCTCTCCAAAACCTAAAGACCGTAAATCTGAGCTTCCGTTCGGATTTTCATCTGCATAAAGCAGACGCATGACAAGGTATTGTGAGCCAAAAGCAATCGGGTTGAATTGCAGACGGATAGCTAAAACATTGTGCGGAAGCATTAATTTGCCATCAGATCCGCGCAGAGGTGTTTCACCCAGTTTTTGTGCGCCTTGAAATTCATTTTGTGCATAGTTCGAATCTGAAATATCAGCTGAAGCAAAAGCTGCACGAACGAAGGCTTCGCCCCATTCTTTATTATATTCCATTTGACGAACCATCATACCGTTAACACGGAACAGAATGGTTGTTACTTCAGCCACAACAACGTGGACATCGGAAACTTTTTGAGAAGCGGCGCGTGCAACAATATTGATAAAGTCAATTTGGACCTGCATGCGCTCAAATTCTTCAGAGTCAACCTTTGCGAAGCCGACACCGCGCTCAGCATAAGCATAAATAGCATTTAATTCATTTTGGCTGATATATTCCGGCGTATTCATTAAAATCTTACGCCGTTTGATCATTTTTTCAAAGTTGTAAACCAAACCATCAAAGCGATGTTCTTCTACAACAAAATAAGTTCCGTCAGAGAAAAGGGCGAGCATACGCCTTGTTTCATCTGTTAAGTTTAAATCAGAGTCATGCAACGTGAGGAGTCTGTTTCCGTTAGAAAACAGGGACTCTAACGGATTGCCTTGTGTTTGTTCGACGGTTCCTTCGGCCAGATAAGAATTGCTTTGAGCCTCAGTTTGTTGAGTCTCGGCATTTTGAGTCTCAGTTTTTTGAGGCTCAGCTTCTTGATCCTTTATCTGTTGCTCCTCTTTTTTATCTGCCATCGATTTTTATAAAAACCTCTTATTTGACAAACATTGACTCACCGAGAGACGGAACTTCTTCTTCTCCTATAAGATTTACTTTCGGATGAGCATCCTCCTCTTGTTTAGAGGATTTTTCTTCATTAGAAGATAATCTGTCCGGTTCTGTTGTTAAAGCGGTTGTTGATGTATAAAGAAAATCTTTCAACCCGTTGCGATCAAATTGAATATATGTCGGGGTGATGTCTTCAACCATGTGACCTGTTTGCAAGATGGTTCCGACTTTTGCTAAGAAAGAATCACCTTCTTTATTGATTAATTTGGCTCGCAGATCCGGTCCTTTTCCCGTGATTTCCATGATGGCATATTCTTTAGCGACGTTAACAGGTTTGATTAAAGAATCTGCCGGCGTTGAAACGTCTTTTGAAGCTTCGGTTGCAGCAAAAGGATTTTCTGCGCCTTTCTTTGCGGCCAATTCATTTGCTTCAATACGCTTTTTTAATTGTGCGTTTTGCGCCATCAGACTTGCAACGGCTCTTTCATGGTTACTCTTTGCTTCTTCAGCGTCTTTCAAGACTTTTTCAGTTTCCATGGAAACTGCTTCCAAGTTGTTTTTATATGCTTGGCGAAGCGTGAGATTTGTTTCTTTTAAGCTTTTAATTTCATCATGAAGCTTTGAGCTCTCATCAATCCATGATTGTTTTTGCTCTAACATGGAGTTCATGTAAGCGGTTAAAGCTTTGCGTTGTTTTAATTTTTCAAGCTCAATTTCTTTTTGTTTTAAATCTTCCTCAGCTTTAATCGTTTTAAGTTCCTGCTCCTTTTGCCATTCAGCTTCTTCGCGTTCTTTTGCTTTTTCTTTTGCAAGCTTATCTTGCTCTGCTTTTTCACGAACAGCTTTAGCGGCTTCAACCTCGTTACGAATCTTTTCGCGTTTCAATTCTAATGTAAGCAAAGTTGTTTGTTTTTCAAGATCTGACATTTGGCTGAAAAGATCGTTGTTGCTTCTAGCCAAAACTTCATCACCGGAAAGTAAATTTTTGGATTCTTCAGCTTTTTTTGAAGACTCTTTTGTTGTTACTTTGGCTTCTTTTTGTTTTGCTTTAGGAGCAACAGCTGTTGGTTTTGCCTCGTTTTTAGTTTCAGGAACAACCTCTTTTTTTGGAGCTTTCGGTGCTACTTCTTTTTTAGGCTCGGGAGTAACAACAGGCTGGTCATCTAAAGAAATATCAAACACATCAGCTTTCTTTTCAGAGACGATTTTTTCCGGTTTTACTTCAACCACAACGTTTTCTTCCGGTTTTATTTCAAGCACAACCTTTTCTTCTCTCTGAGCCTGAACAGCCGGTTCAGGAACAATCAGAGGATCTGTTGCGAGAGGAATAGCATCAGATTGAACGTTATTTGATGTCTCTTCGGGAGCCGGAAGGACGATATTTATATCTACATCATCATTAAAAAGCTCTTGAGCCGAAGCTTTATTTACACTGGCGCAAATTAAAGAAACCAAAGCGCTTGTGAGAATAGTTTTGTTTAAAAGTTTATAATACATAGATAGCTCCTTCATAATACCAGCTGTTAGTGTTTGTATCATACTTTATGAGATTAATCATAAGTCCTGAAAATTTCGTTAAAATATCTGCCCAAACGAGAGGATCGTGCTTGGAGGAAAAAGAAAATTTAACGGATTTGTAGACTTTGTTCTGCGGTGATGTCCACGTTTGTGAAGACAATGACACCTGCATTTGCAAACCTTGGAACAAATCGTTTATTGTGTTAACAAGATCAACCCCGTTCATTGTTGGCGGTGAATTAAAAGTTTTAGCCCGAGATATCGGCATGGAGGCAATAACTTCCGTTCCGTTCGGAGAAATGGATTTGCTTGAAAAGACAATGCCCGAATCTTTTAAGGCTTTATCAATCCAAGATAAACGGCCAATCTCCATTTTCCAAGAGGTTACCAAACCTTCCGGTGTGCATGTGATGCCGCCGATTTTCCATCCGGGTGTTGAAATGGTGACCAAGTCTTGAACACCGTTGTAGCACTTTGAAAGAATCTGTTCGGGTCTTGGAATGGCTTCCCAAGGTTTCGGCTCCGGCGGAGGAGGCGTTTTTTGAACTTCTTTAATGGCAATAGGTGCAACAATAGGTTTAGGGGCCCTCGGCTTCATAATGAACGAAATGATGCTAGATAAGAGCCAAATACCGACAACAAGACTGACGACAATTGCCGCAACCAATTTTGCACCACGCAGAGCATGAATTTTTTGCAGAATTTCTTTCGGGCCTTGTTTTAAAATTTCTTCTAAATTTAACTCACGCGTGTCTGCAATGTTCCACTCAGCCGGTGCAATTTTGTAGTTCCAATCAGGAACGGCAAGCATTGAAGAAAATTGGTCTTTAGCATCTTGCTCATTAAAGAAGAGCATATCACCATCAGATAAGACAATGTCGTTTCTGACGCAGACATACCACCAACCATTGTTTACTTTGAAGACAGCTAAGAAAGAGGTTGCCTCGGAAAGCGCACCGACCAAGGCCGGAATAGCCGCACGAGTTCCTTTTTGATAGCCCTGAGATGAAATACATAAACCGAATTGCGGAGATTTTCCTTTTTTAAGGACAAAGAGATCTGCTCCTTCTAAGACTTCTTCAGCAGCATCCTCAACCTCAAGGTAAGGATCATCAACGTTGCGGAGAGGTTGCCAAAACAGGGATGTGGCATAGGTTGTTTGACCAATGTCAAAAGAAGTTCCCCAGTTTTTGCCGCCTTCGAATTCTCGGGCTTCTGTGTTTTCATCTAAATTATCGTCTTCTAACAATTTTTTATTCCTTTGCTAGTATTTCATTCTCGATTCAGGAACAAGCGGTGAATCTAAAACAACAGGTGTTAACATAATCACCAAAATGCTGCGTGTTTGATTTGTTGCAACAGTTCCTCCGAGTAAAGAATTTTCAGCCGAACCGATACCGGACTTTTGAGCGCTGTCTTCAACGCGTTCATAACCACTCAAAATGAGTGTGTCGCCGGATTTTAAGGCAACTTCTTGTGAGAAACCACGTGTTTCGATGATCGGGTTTTGAATAAATTCGCCACCTTTCGGATCGTTTGTTAAAACGACTTTTTGAAGTTCAATCAAATCAGATAGAGTTAAGTTAAACATTAACATTAAGCGACCATGTTCCAAAATACGCGGCAAAACATCCAAAGTGAAACCTGTTTCAATTTCTTCCGTATCCGTTGATAAATCGTAATAACTACCATCCGAACCGGAGTTTGTTTTGGTGATTTCAGAAATGTAGTTTTGCTTTTTAACAACTTGGATAGGTGCCGGTTTGTTGTTAAGCGTTGTTACCGTACCTGATGTGATCAAAGATGTGGTTCCTTTCTCTGACAACGCTTGGATGGCAGTTGAAATATCCCATTTACCGGAAACGATTGCCATTGACAAGCCGCTGGTGATTTCGGTTTGTCCGGGAGCACCTGTAATGCCTAAGTCAGTGATGTGTTTGTTACCTGAAAACATGGCACTTAAATTTAAGCCGTATTTATCGGAATCTGTGACACTGACTTGCAAAACTTTCACACTAATGGCAACTTGGCGGGACAAACGAACGTTTTGCTCGTTGATGTATTTTGCAACCTTTTTGATATCCGTCGGCGTACCCGTTAAGGTAATGACACCGCTTGATTGATCTGTTGTCAACTGAGCACCTTGAGAAATCATTGAACGAATAGATGATTCAATGGTTGACCACAAATCAATAGAAGCAGAGTTTGAAAGAGAAACAGATGACGAACCTGCACTACCTTCAGATGACGAACCACCAACATCAACAGACAATGACGGTTTTGTCGGTAAGGTGTATAAAGTGAAAGATTTCGTGATGTATTTGTAGAAATAAATCTGTTTCTTATCATATTTCCACCAAATGCCGAAACGATTGGCAACTTCATCCAAAAGGCCGCTTAAAGGACCTTTATATGACACAAGCATCTTTGTTGAATCTGTCCATTGTGCGCCAATGTCTTGCAACGAAGGCTTGTTGCTGTCGGCAAGTTGTTGAACGGAACCGTCTAATTCTTGCTCATAACGAACAGAAATAGACGTGATTTTATTAATCATGGAGCCGATTTCATATAAAGTAATCGGGCGGTTGGAAATGAGTGTGATGCCATCTGTTGTTTCTAAATATGAAGGAATAGGAGAGCCCTCATATTCCACTTCACTTGAATCACCAAGCCAAATGTCATCATTAACGCGAATAACATCATTGTTCGCAACATCCATCGGCTGTTGAGCCGCATGTTTTAACTCGGCAGCACTTTCAACCTCACGCTCTAACGTGGCATCCATATCCGTTGCAAGAGAGCAAGCGGCAACTGAGGCCAAAAGGGCCAAGCCTAAAGTTAAATTTATTTTAGTCATACGCATTTTCATCCTCCATTGTTTCAACGACTAAGACACGGTTGCCTTTGTAGAATGTGGCAATCGGAGCCGGTCTGGCTCTTGCAAAAGCTCTGATTAAAGCTGAGCTGACATCGGCAAAACGACCCCTGAACATAGCACCGGCCGTTAAGACATAATTTCTGTTTGTGTTCCAAACCAAGCGCCAGCCTGATTCTTCGCTCCATTTTGTGAGTAATGCTTTAAGGTTTTGTCCCTCTTCGGCATACCAATCTTTGACAGGATCTTCTCCCTGATCTTCATCATTTGAGGAAGAAGCATCTTCCGCAGGTGTTTCAACTTCGGCAACAACAACTTCTTCTGCGGGGACTTCTTCATTTTGAGCAGATTGTTCGTTTTGTTCTTCAGATTGAGAATTGTCTTGAGCCAAATCTTGATCAACCTGTTCTTCATAGCTTACAACTTCATCTTCAATGGTGGGCGGAATTGCTGCAGAAATGTTGTTTCCGGCTTCGGCTTGAGAAACAATGATGTCACGCTCGGAAAGCTCACCGTATTCTCTAAATTCTGCACGTGTATCGGTATAATTAATGAAGGGGTCTGTTTCGCAAGCGCCTTGAGGGCAGATTTCTTCCTCTGTGTTTACGTAAACAGCATTATCTTGCGGTTCGCTTTTTTGAAACAGAGCACATCCGGATGTGCTAAAAAGCGCCGTTAAACAAGCAAGTAAAAGTGTTTTTCTGTTCATCTTAAAATCCTTCAAATTGTGTTTTTTCATGTTGTCACCAATCATACAAACTCTAAATGGAATAATCAAGCGGTTTAACAGACTTATCATCATGTCATAAGCGTTTGTTTTGCCATGTTATTTGTTTGTTTCTCCTTGTTCTTTGTTGTTAAAACGAATGTTCCTAATAATAAAAGAATTCGGTTCGCGAGATGTGAAAATCGTGTTTATTTTGCGATAATCAACGCCGCGAGAGCTGAAAATACTGCTTAACAAATTCAATCTTTTTTGTTGTAAAGCATATGAACTTGTGCCGTCTATACGGATTTCAATATATATATCATCATTGTCGCGGGCATTATCTGCAAAAGCATATATCCAGCGAAGTGTTTGCCCCGAAATTTCGGCACGGTTCGGTTGAAACGACAGGCGGAGTTCTGCCGGCAAGATGTTTGAAGAAGCTGTTTTCTGATAATCTTTGACGGAGCCGAGAGGTTTATAATTGCTCGGTTTGTCAGACCCACTGTCTTTTGCAATTTGATCTTTTGATTTTTTAGTATCCGCGTTTTTATTTTTTCCGAACCATGAAGAAATATTTTGAAATAAACCGCTTTGTTTTTCCTGATCGGACAACGGAGCTTTTTGGACAGCGGGTTTTGGTGTTGTTTTCTTTGATTTTTCGCCGTCTTTCGGCGTTTCCGACAAATCAGGCGTTAGGTCGGAATCTGATAAAACATCATCCGGAATTGGAATTAAAATGTTTTGAATCATTTGATAAGCGAGTTGCGTTTGAGTTTCTTTCTCTTTTAAAAGGGGCTCGGTAAAAGTTTTTTCAACAGTTTCATTTTTTGAAACTTTTTCCTCTTTCTCTTCTTCGTTGCTTTCGGGATTTTCGGCAAAAGCTTCAATAATGGCACGGTTTTTTGCAAATTTGTTTCCTTTGGCCATAACCCAAGGATTATCTTCTTGAGGAGAGTTTTCTAAGCTTGAAGAAGAAACGGTTTCTTCTTCAGAAGAGCTCGGAGAAGTGTTTTCATCCGTGTCTGTTTTTTCAGAAACGGCAAACATATCACCTAATTCGCTTTTCTTGATATCAGCCTCAGCTAAATTTTTCTCTTCATTTAAAATATCTTCCTCTTCGATGGTGCTGATAAGGGCCTGTGGTTCAACCATGGCAATACGCGAAGATTGAGAGGCATTTGCAATGAGAATTTCTTTGCTGCTTTGTTCGGTGCTTTCAAAAAGCGGAATATCTTCAACATCATTTAAAGCAAGCTCGGAAGAAAGGTCAACATCTTCGGAGTTAAGAGAAGTGTTGCCGTAAACGATGCCTTTATTGATGTGTGCCTGATTTTCTTTAATTTCGAGCATTTCATTAGGATCAAACATAATTTCGTCTGCAAAGGCGATATCTGTTTGTATGTCTGAAGAAGATGACATGGCGGGCGTTGGTGTTTCGTTTGAGTTTGCTGTTTCTTGCGCGGATATTTCAGGTAAGTCGGGAACCGTTAAACTAGCTATTTCAGAAACATCAATTTTTGCTTTGCTTTTGTCATTAAAAGTTGTTTTTGCGACTTTAAGGTCATTTTTTTCGGAAAAAAGCGAAATCTTTTTTAAGGGGATGTTTTCTTTGGTTTCGTTTTTAATTTCAGGGGTATGCAAAAAGAGCTTTTGAAGGGTAAAAACCATCAAAATTGAAAATATAAAACTGCAAATAAAACTTTTTATGTTCTTTTTTTGCATATTTTTCAAACAACTCCAAGTTGGCGAAAAAACAAGAAAAATCAATAAATTATTGATAAATTTCTGGTTTTCGCCGGTTTTATCTTTTGCCAATTTACACCCTATTTTGTTAAAATTTTCTTAAATCGAAATTGTTTTTATTTTGCATTTTGAGAGTGGAAACTAAAGATTGATTCGTCAGGTGTTTTTTGTTTTAAAGAAATTTGAATTTGTTTTGATGTTTTTAAGGAATCGGCAGATTTCTTGACGTTTTCGCGGTTTAAAAGTTTTTGAGATGTCTAACCTTGCGATGCTTTCAGGCATGACAGAAGAGAATAGGGGGTCCTCGGGGGTTGGCTGGGGTCAAACCCAAGGATGACGGAAAGGGAGAAATAAGGTGTGGATAGGATTGAAGACAAGGTTGGTTTTTTGTTTAAGATGTTTTAACTTTTTTATGTTACAAAAATGCTGTTTTGAGTATCAGAACGATTGTGAATTTTTTGTTACAGGATGGTTTTTTTGTTAAAAATCAATCTGTTGTATAAAATTTTCAGTTGCAAAAAAGACTCGCAAAGTTCTAAAAAATCTGATATTCTGTAATTGTATAAAAAAGTTTTTTAACATATTTACAAGGAGAACTCTCATGAAGAAAAATATTTTAAGAATCCTCGGCTTTGCATCTGTGTTGGCACTTGTTGCCGCTGATGCTTTTGCCGTTCAGACATCAACAACAGTGGTTGGTGCCGGCATTCAAAAGGCCTCACACGTCTTCCAATCTGTCAGAACGATTGTGTTTGTGATTGGCGGTTTCGGTTTGGTCGGCTTGGCTGTTCAAGCTATTTTCGGTAAGGTTAAATGGGCTTGGTTCGGCGCTTTGGCTGTCGGTCTCGGTGTTTTGGCTGCCGCCGGTGCGTTGATTTCTTACGCAACAGGTAGTACAGCTACAACAGACGGTGTTGGCGGATTGCGTGATACCTTCTCAGGAAGTGCCGCAACAAACGACACCACAATTAACTATGCCCAATAATTTTGAAAAGGGAAAGCTCTGCAAAGGGCTTTCCCTTGAATTATTATGGATGAATTAAAGGGAGATCCTCGGGATTTGCTAAAGCAAACCCAAGGATGACGAAGAAAAAGGAGACCCCTTAACTTCGGCACTAAAGTGCCTCGCGGGGTGACGGGTTGAATGGATCCTCGGGATTGGCTGATGCCAACCCAAGGATGACGGAGTAGAGAGAAGGCGAACCCAAGGGTGATGGTAAAAAAACGGAGAGGAAAATGTTGGATATAAATTTTAAGAAATTCAGAAAGTATTTGTTTTGTGGACTGCTTTTATTTGCGGTTTCTTCGATTTTATGTGCAACGGGTTCTTTTGCGGCAGATTCAGGGCCAGTTTTCGGAACTTTAGTCAATACGGGAACGGAAATTTTCGATGGAATGAAAAAAATTATTTTTGCCGCCGCCGGTTTTGGTATTATTGCTGTGGCGCTCGGTGCGGTTTTCGGCGCGCTTAACTGGAAGTGGCTCGCTGCCATTATTATCGGTGTTGTGGTGATTGCCGCAACCGGTGGCTTACTTGCGTATATGTCTAAAGGAACAGGCGCTGACAAGAGTGTTGAAGATATTACGCAGAGGCTGATTGATGCTGATACGATTTCAAAAGCTATGCCGAAATATACAGGAAACTAAAATTTAAGGACTTTCAACGACGGAGGCGGACATGAACAAGATGAAGAAATTTTTGAAGGTGCTTTTTGTTGTATGGTTTTTGGCTATTACTGTGGCACCAAGCGTTGCTTTCGCAATTAAAGCTGAATGTGCCGTACAAGGTTGCGGTATGGATTCTCAGGGAAATTGTGTTTGTACACAAAACGATGCTAAAAGCAACGCCAATATCTTTAATATTTTACAAAACAAGATATACAACACCCTTGTCGATTTAAGAACAATTGTCTATGTGATTGCCGGCTTTGGCTTGGTGATGTTTGCCGTTGCCGCTATTTTTAACAAAATCAGTTACAAACATTTGGGCTATATTATGGTTGGCCTGTGTTTGCTTGCTCTGATGTTTCCGTTTTTGGAATATTTCAGCGGGTATAGTTTGGAAGATGCCCAGCAAAGAAAGTTAACTTTTCAGAACTTTTTGGATGCAAGTAACCCATATACGGGTACGACAGGAACAAGCCCGTCAGATATAACTAATCCTCAAGGAACAGGGCAGGAAGGAACTTCATCCGAAAGCGAGGCTCGGGACAGAGAAAATCTCGGGAACCAGTTAGGCGGCGGTTTGGAGCCGTTGGACGGAATTCAGAATCCCGGCGTAACGGGGACTTCTTCAGGCGGGTTAGCAGGTCAAGACGAATATAAGAAGAAACAAGAGGAAGAGGCTGCCCTCAATCAGGCAATGGTCAGTGCCGGATGTAACCCTGTCACTAAGGTTGGCCCGTGGAATGAGCAAACAATGCAACGGGTGGTGTGTAAGGTTAAAGACGGAAAGGTGACTGTTTCAATGGAAACATGTAGAGGAAAAATAGAAGACGGTGAGTGCCAAAGAACATTCGGTCAAACTCTGAGTGATATTTGGAATACGGGTAAAGATGTTGTTCAGGCCGGATTGGCCGCAGGAACCGCATGGGATTCGTTAATGAACATTCTTTCCGAAACAAGCGGCGGCGCAGACAGCATTGCTGCTATCATGAGTAGTGATATGAGCTTTTGGGATAAGCTGTATCTTGCCGGTAATTTGGCTGCAAACACATGGGGGTCAAATGGTGCGGTGACGCGTGATGCGGCAATGATGTTGGGCGGTTTGATGGGAATAACCGGTTCAGCCGGTGATGTCAGTGAATTGTGGGGCGGGCAAGATAATCCGTTTGCAGAACTGATGGATCTTTGGAAACAATATGGCCGTGAAGGTCAAAATGCTATCTATGATAATACCGGTTATGTTAATCAGTTAGCCGGATTAACGAGTGATATGCATGATCAAGCCATTAACGTTCAAGAAATGTTGAAACTTTTCGGAGTAGATTTGGAAAAGCAGGCTGCACAAGAGTATGTTCAAAAAGTTGAAGAAGAATATCACAAACAACAGGAAGAGCTTCAAAGACTGCAAGAAGAATATGAAAAAGAGAGACAAGAACGTATCAGACAGCAAGAAGAGGAGCTTCGCAAACAACAAGAAGAATATGAGAGAATGATGGAAGAGTATCGTAAACAGCAAGAAGAGCTTCGCAGGCAGCAGGAAGAGGAGCTTCGCAAACAACAAGAAGAATATGATAGAATGATGGAAGAGTATCGTAAACAGCAAGAAGAGCTTCGCAGGCAGCAGGAAGAAGCGCGCAGGCAGCAAGATGCTTTGAATAATATGACGCAAGATGATATTAATGCGGCGGTTGATGCGGGGTATATGACCCAAGAGCAAGCTGATGCGATTATTAAGGCTCAAGAAGAAGCTAAGAAGAAGGCTGAGGAAGAAAAAGCTGCAGAGTGCAAGAAAAAAGCTGCTGACGCGCAAGGTAAGGCTGATGCGGCAGCAAAGGCGGCTCAAGAAGCTTGTGATGCAGTTGGCAAAGAAACAGACCCAGGAGCTATTGCTGCAGCAGCAAAGGCGTGTCAAGATGCTAAAGAAGCAGCAAACAAGGCCAAACAACAGGCTTCAACAGCGACTGATGCTTGCAAATAACGGACGGAAGTAACGACGGGTGAAACGATGAAAGATATGATTTTGAAAGCCGTGGCACAGCCTCCAAAACTTTTTTGGGGGCCTGTGTTGCCTACAGTGATTAATGCCGGTATTCAAGTGCCAACGATGTTTATGGCTGTCGGTATTGCCGATGTGAACCCGCTTTTGTTTGTCATTTCAATTGTGAGCTGTCACTTGGCCATTGTTGCCGCGGGTGTTAAAGAGCCACATCTTTCAACCATGATTCAGGCATTCGGACAGACAAATAAAGTATCTAAAAATATTTATCAAGAGAGAGGAAATAAATTTGAGCCCTAATTTTGATTTTACAGCCATTTTTACACAAGGTTTAACAAGCATTGAAGTGATGCTTGCGGTGATTGGTATGGTATCGGCCGCCGCTTTTGCCGTTTTGCTTGCCACACGTTTCGGAAATTGGGTTTTGCCGAGCCCGAGAGAATCTCGTGTTTCGGATTTTTTGCCGTTTGCACGATTGATGCAAGACGGTATTACCATTCAATGTATTAACGGGGCGTATGCGCGCGTTTTCCGGATAGACGGTATGGATTTGGGCGCGGTAACACCGGAAAAAGCCTATTCAATGATGGAAGCCAGAAAATCAACCATTGACAGTTTGTCGGAACTGGGTGTTGTCTGTCGTGTGATTACTTTGAGGGAATTGACACCGCAGGCGGCTCAAAAAGGCGATTTTAACAACGAATTACTCGAAAAAGTGGCTGCCGTGTGGGATGCGAATATGGATCGCGTTTATAAAAATACGCACTATGTGATTTTGAGCGTGATTGATAGAAAAGATGCATTAAAAGATTTGAACTATGCCTGCCAATCACTGATTGCGACGCTCGGGGAATATGGTGTTTTTCAAATGTATGAAGATCCGGAGAGTGCGGCAAAAGACAGTCCTTTTTATGTTTTTTCAAGACTTTGCAGCCCTGTTTCAAAGCCCGAACCGAAGGTGCGTCATGCACAAGGGGCCGAGTTAAACGAAATGTTAACTGCCGACCATATTCACTTTACAAAAGAAAAAGGTATTATTCACTTCTTCTCCGGCGAGAAAGATTTATATGAAATTGTGATGGGTATCAGAACAACAGGTGACTATATGGACGAAAGCATGATTGTGTCGCTGTTGTCTATCGACTGTGAGCTTGTATTGATGCACAATATCCGTCCGATTTTTAAACCGCAAGCCAGAATGATGTTGATACAACAACAAAGAATGGCCGCTATGACGAATTTTTCGGGAGGTGTTGTGGAGCAATACGGCGCCGCGCTTGCCGCCATTGAAGACAGCGATGCGGATTATCAGGCTTTGACCGAATATGCCATGACGGTTATCTTAAAGGGTAAAAGCGAGGAAGAACTTAATTTCGGCGAAGGTGAAGTTCAAAGAATTTGCAGAACGTTTTCCGTGACGCCGGTGAGAGAAGGTTGGGTGACGCAAGCCTCGTTTTTCAGCCAGTTTCCGACTTATGACACGTATCCGAGAACATATCGTTATTTATCAAGAGTTGTTTCTCTTGCCGTTTCTTTTGATAAGCCTTCAGAAGGTTTTGATAAGAGTGACTGGGGACCGGGGGCAATTACCGTTTTCAGAACAATGTCGGGTTCGGCCTATCGCTTCCAATTTCACGTTTCTTCCGAAGAAAGTGCCGTGGCTCACTGCTGTATTATCGGTCCGACCGGACAAGGTAAAACAACCTTGCTGACGTTTTTGGCCGGTCAGGCGATGAGGCATGCTGATTTAAAAGTGTTCTTCTTTGACAGACACAGAGGTGCGGAAATCTTTACGCGCGCCATCGGCGGTGCGTATATCGGTTTTGACGGAGACAATAAAAACGTTTCCTTAAACCCGTTTGATGCGGCAGATACACCAAACAACAGAGCCTTTTTAAGACGTTGGATGAAGGCTATTACACTTGCCGAAGATGCACTATCCGAAAGAGAGATTGCTCGTGCGGTGACAACGGCTTTCGATTATTTGAGACCTGAAGAACGTATTATGAAAAACCTCTATAAGAGCTGTTTTTCACCGACCGGAAATATGCGCCGCGAGATCTATAGGTGGATTAACCCTGATCAATACGGTAATATTTTTAACGCTGATACGGATAGTCTTGATTTGAAATCTAAACGGTTTATGGCGTTTGACTTTACGCATATTTTTGAAGATGAAACTTTGGCGCCGGCCGTGATCAGCTATATTATGCACCGAATTCAAAGCGAAACAGGTGAGACGGGTGTGCCGAGTTTGATTATGATTGATGAGACCGCGCCGATGTTGAAACACCCGATGTTTAGGGATTATTTCGTGATCGGTTTGCAAGAAGGTCGTAAAAAACGTCAGGCTTATCTGTGTGCTTTCCAACAGCCGAATATTATTGATAAGCTCGGTGTTGGTGAGGTTATTCGCGGACAATGTCAGACGATTTTGTTCTTCAGAAACCCGCAAGCCATGCCGGAGGATTATGCAACGTGGAATTTGACACAAAGTGAGCTCGATTTTGTGTTCGGGCGTTCGTACCGTGATTTTCCGTATGCAATTTTGCTCTCAAGACCGGCAACGGGTGAATCGGTGATTTTGGATGTGAATTTAGGGGCTTTAGGGCCTTATTTGAAGCTTTACAATTCAGGCAGAAAGAACGTTTTGCTTGTTGAAAGCCTGATTAAGGAATACGGAGAACAGAATTTTGTTACAAAATATTTAAATATTGCCTGATTTTTAAAAAATTTCTTGGTGAGTTTGTGTTTTGGTAGTAATATAAATTAAGGACCATTATCAGCAGGAGGAGGTTCAAATGCAAAAAAAACATATTTCTAAACTTTTTTATGGTGTGGCGTTGAGTGTTTTTTTAAGCGTTTCACCTGCTTTTGCTACGGGTTTCCCAACGTGGGATGCTTTGGTTGGATCTACGGGTATTGGTGAGCTTATCGCAAAAATTCAGGCGGGAATCACAACGGCTCAGGAAACACTTTCCGTGGCCAATATGCAACAAGCTCTCGGAGATGCTTTCGGCGGGCTTTCGATTATTAAAGATGCTGAAGAAATAGCAAAGAAAGCAAAAGAAAAGAAGGAAAGAATCGAAGCTCGTATTAAGAAGGTTCAAGAGCTTAAAAAGAAGTATGAGGAAAAAGTTAAAGAAATTGTTGATAAAGGAAAAGATCTTTATCAGCAAGGTCAGGATTTATACAATCAGGGTCAAGATTTATATAATCAGGGTCAAGATTTATATAATCAGGGCGTTGATATGTATAATCAAGGAAAAGATTTTGTTGAAGACACAAAAGATAAGATAGATAATTTTGTTGATGATCCGACAGGTACTTTAACCGAAATCGGCGGTCAGCTCGGAAATCAGCTTGGTGATGAGCTTGGGGTAAAGGATGTTGTAGATCAGGTAACTGAAATTGCCGACAAGGTCGGGTTGGGAGATCGTGAAGATGAATCTTCAGGGCAAACCACTATTCCCTCAAACATAAATGGGCAAAATCAAAGCACTTCTTCAGAAAAAACACAAACCGACAATAACCAAACTATTTTTGAAGGAAGAGATACCAACCGGGGCGGAACAACTTCAGATTCTGAGCCTTTCGGGAGCACGCTGGAGGAAACCAGTGAATATGATTATGACCCCTCAAGAGACGTGATTGAGGAAACAGTTGTTTATGACAGCAGCGATATTTTATCAGGTGAAAAAATAACAGAAGAAGCAACGGATGAAGACCTATGGGGCGAGGAAGAAGTAACTAAGAAAGTAACCAAGGAAGTAACCGAGGAAGTAGATGAGGAAGTAACCGAGGAAGTAACCGAGGAAGTAAATGGTGAAGTAAAACAGCCCGCGGAAAAAAGCGGATTAACAAAGAAGGAAGAACCGGCTCTCTTGGATGAGCCCGAGCAAAAATTGGAAGAAGGTTTGTCAAAAAGCGAAGATAAAGAAGAAACAACGACCAGAAGAGGTTTTGAAAAATTATCGTATCGTCAGTTGTTTGTGAATGCCTTTGCCGCACAATCATTGGAATTTAAAACAGGAACGGATGATGCCGCCAATTATTATTTTCCTGATGAGTTTGCACAATGGACCGGTATTAACTATGACGATAATTTAGATGAAGATAAAATGAATGCGGCGATTAAAACAATTTGTGCGGATTTGACAGCAGAGGCAGATCAAGAGAGGTTTGCCAACAGAAAAGAATATAACAAACTTTTGGCTTCGGCATATGCCAATGCAGAAGCTTACAGTGCGGCTGCCTTGAAAGACTCGGAATCAACAAAAACACTGGATGAGCTTGAAAATATGGTGGCACTCGGAGACGGGACGACATCAACTCAAATATCCGGTTTGATGGAACTTGGAATTGCCGAGACTGAGCAAAACGAAAAAGAACTTGTGATGCTTGCCAATGATGTTCAGGGAGAGTTTTTTGAGAATTTGTTGCAGTATTGTCTTTCTGATTTAAGGGAAAAAGAAGAATGAAAAGATTTTTTGCCATATTTTTGGGTTTGTTGATGGTGTTGGTGTGCCTTGCGGATGCGCGCGCCGCTGATTCAGAATCAGAAAATAACGATTCCGGATTTACAACGGGAACGGGTGATGACGCGATTTTTCGCTTTCCTCAAATTATGTCCGAAAGGTGTCATATTGATGCAAAAGAACAGATAGATTATGACACCCTTAACGAATGTTTTAATAAAATTTGCAGTGACACGAAAGCCGCAGATTCGGCAGGTTCGGAAGAGGGTGTAAAAAATTTAAAAGAGATTATCAAAGAGGAGCTGATTAACGCCTTTATTTTAAGCGTGAAAATCAAACAAAAATATGCCAGCTTGAAAATTGAAGACCGGACAGATAATAATTTAATGAATCAGGACGGTATCAGAACACAGGAGGCGGGCAGTGGCGATGTGAATGAAGTGCTTGCAGAGCAGGAAGAGGATTTTAAGCGTTTGAGAGAAGCTCTTGTTGATATGTTGGTGTATAAAACGTTTGTCTCAAATCCTGAAGTCTTTCTTGCAAAAGCAGATTATGAAGAAGTTGTGTGGGAAGAAGAGGAAGATGGAGGAGAATGATGAAACGTTGTTTGATATATGCTTTTGTTGTTATGAGTCTGATGATATCCGGTCGTGAGGCAAGGGCAGATATTGAGGCTTTGCAAGGTGTGCTCACTGTGGTTGGTGATTTGGTTGCAAGTATCAAAGAAGAAGTTGTAAGGGCAAAAGGCTTAATCACAAAAGGTAAAGAACTTGCAACGCAGTGCAAAAAAATGGCCAAAGATGTTCAAAATACGGTTGATCAGGCTAAACGTGTTGTTAAAACAGCAGAGGAGAAAGTGCAGGAAATTAAAAACACGGTTGATGCCATTCGTTCCGCTGCCGAATCTAAAGATGTTAAAGGTTTAAAATCTTCTCTTGAAAGTATTGAATTTGCCGGATTAAACAAAGTTCTCGGCGGAAAAGAAACGGATGAAGAAAGAGCCGAAGCCGTTTTGGACAGTATGGTCAGAAAACGCGGGAACGATTCAATTGAAAATCAAAAACAACTTTCGGCGGCTATTAATCGGAAAAACGGACGAGATATGGCAGATTTGTTTGCAAAGACAATTATTGTCAGGCAGAATTTGTTAGAGGAAGAAGATGATCCGAAAAACCCGCAGGCTATTGATGAGGCTTTTGAATTTTCTCAAAAAACAGGGGTGGATACTTTGAAAAAAGGGCAGGATATTTTGAATATGCAAGCCACCATCAGAAGATTTCATAATACGCAGGCTATGCAAAATATTGAGGGAGGTTATGGAGAAAATGACAAATAAAAAGCTCTTTTTGACGTTTCTTGTTATTTCTGTTTTGACGGCTTTCCCTTCTTTGGCACAGCCGAAGGTTGATATTTTTGAAATTTTGGAACGCACTTTTTCGACCGTTAGCGCAAAGTGTGAGGAAGTTTTGAAACAAGTGAACGCGGCAGGCAAAGATTTTTATGCAAAAATTCAAATAGGTGACAAAATTAAAGTTAAATACGAAGCATTACTTGCCTTAAAAGAAGATGTTATGGAAAAAGTTAAGGCCGGTCAGGAAGCTTACGATGAGCTTAAAGGTAAATTTGAAGAGTTTCAAAATGAATTTAATGAGACAAAAGGAAAGATTGAAGAGGTTTATGAGGATACATACGGGAAACTAAAAGAATCTGAAGTCGGGTCAACCGTGACGCTTCAAATTCAGCTTAAAGATTTGCAAAAACAGATGGATGAAAGAAAATCTTTGGTTTCGGAAAATTTAAGCTCTCAGGTCAGTATGGCCGATCAGAATCTGAGTGTGTTACATCAGCTTTACAGCACGGCTGAAGATGATGATTCCAAAAAGATTATAGAAGAAAGAATTTCAGATAATGAAAAATATAAGACTGAAAAGCAAGGTCTGTTGGATAATTTGGAAAAAGAAGGCGGCACCTCTACGGCCTTGAGCGATGATGACGAATATAAAAAGCTTCAAGAGCAATATGCTCAAGTAGAAGAAACACTTAGACAACTGCAAGAGCAGATGAAGGAAAAAGGTTTGAGTATGGCAAAGAGTTTTCTTAGCAGTATGCTTCATAAATCACCGGAAGAGAAAACCGCTGCACATGAGGCTGCCATCGGTAAATATTTTTTGGGAGCGGAAGAGCCCCTTAATGATACGACGCTTCGACGTGTGAAGGAAGCTCGAGAGCAAAATTTGAAAGACAGCGTGATTAACGGTATGTTGCTTGTTTTAAAATTAAGAAACAAAGAAGCTGAAACGGAAGAGGATACAGAAAGAGTTTCAAACAATATTGCAAGTGTTGATTATGACGGAACGGTTCAGAAACTTATGAATGAGCAACAAATTCAAAGAATGAAATTAAAAAATGAAAATTTGGCTTTAGAGGGAACAATTCTTAAAATTAAAACAGCACAAGATTTGATGAGTCAGGGATATAGAGTGAAAAACCCGAATGCTAACCCCGGAGAAATTAATTTGGATAATTATGTGCTGACAGAAAAGGAACTTCGCGACAGCGGTTTCGGTGAAAAGGGAGAAAACAAATGAGAAAAATGTGTCGATATGTGTTTATGGCTTTTTTGCTTTATAGTGCCGAAGCATCTGCTTTTATTATTCCGCCATGCCCGATTTGCCCGTCTGTTGATTTCATTGATGATGCCATTGAAACCGGAAAAGGTATTTTGGAACACCTCAGGACCGTTGCAGACGACATACAGACAGCTCGTGATGAATTTTTAAACGAACTTAAATCTCTTCAGAATTTTATAGGGCTCAGTTTATCGGAATCTCCTTTGCAAAAACAGAAAGGTATGTCAGATTTGGCTTTATCAAAAGAAATTGCGGAATGCAAGGTTGCCGACATTAAAGATGCAAAATCTGTTTCACAGGCCTTTGATAAGCTTTTTTCAGAATATCCCGAAGATTTATTTGAAAAGTTTCCGATGAGACAAAGAGAGGGACTTGCGCAAAGATATGAGAATAAACGGCTTGAATTTACAAATGATGCGATTCTTGATTTGCAAGTTTCCATTACGGATTTTTTGGATAATCGTTTGCCGGCTATTGAAGCCGAGACTGAAACGCTTTCAAATTGTTACGTGAAAGGTTTGGAAGAAGATTCTGCCATGTGTGAAAGTGCGTCTGCTTCGGACGAAGAGCTTGGCAATCGGTCAAACCAATATAAGTTGATGGAGGCACTGAGAACTCAAAAGCGTTTGAGAGAGGCTGTTACCGCCTTAAGCGGACAATATGAGGCCGGTCGGGCTTTACAGAACGGGGTGAGACCGATTAATGAGGATATTTTTGAAAGAACGGATTTGAAGGGAAGCATGAATGACGAAATGTATTATACCTTTGAAAGGCATCATGCGTTTGCGCAACAGTCTTCCGGTTTGGCCAGAGATGAAAACGAGCCTGAACGGACTACCGTTCGGAAACAAGAAGAGACTTCTGTTGTGCGGAAAGTTGAAAATCCGTTAATTGCTCTTGAGCCGAGCGTGCCTTTCAAAAAGCATACGCCTTTTGAAGGAGCTGAAGATCAGATGAAGGCTTTGCCTGTTTTGGACGGTATATATGATATGTTAAGCGAAGCACTGAAGTTGCACAATACAAGGCAACAATTGCCGGAAGCAAGAAAGCCCTTCATACAATATGAACAGATGAAAGCTTTATATGATGTGTCTGTTGAAAAACTTGTTGAGTCGGAACTCGGTGTTGAAAAATATCTTGAAAACTTCTACGACTCAAATGATGCAAAACAGATGTGGTTTGGTAAAGGGTGTAACTATAAGAAAGTTTATATGGGTAAGAAGTGCCCGAATATTAAGGGCTGCACAGGATCTAACGGTAAGGGTTCTGACGATTATGAGGACTATTACGAGCATTATATTGTTTGTCCGAAGAAGCTTTATTCCATTGTTAACCACGAAGAGAAAAACGGGCTTTCCGGGATGGCTGTTTCCGCTTACGGACTTTCAAAAGCTGATCAAATTCTGAACGAAAAAGGTGATTTAATCGGGCATTTGGATAAAGACGGTAAGCCTGTTTTGTATAGCGGAGAGGTTGCCGAGCGTTTGCAAGGAACCGGGGCCATTGTTAATGCTAAAGGTGAGAATATAGGCGTTGTTTCTCGTGATTTGAACGCAACGGCAGAAGGTGTGGGAACGGAAGTTGTTGACTTAGACCAGGATACGACCATGCCTGATGCAGATGCAGAAGTGAGTGTGCCGGAAAGTGATAATGAATTGGCTTCGCCTTCAGCAGAAGAAGAAGCTGAAGCTTCCATTCGTGAGCAGAATATAAACCGTTGGAATATCGGCGCATACATAGCTAAATTGATAGGTGAGGATTTGGAAAAGCAAATTATCGGGCGTATTGCCAATAATGTTGTAACAGTGATTGACGATAAAGGAAATGTGATTGGGTATCTTGATAGTGATGGAGAAGCTTTTGACTTTGTGGGAAATCGGATAGGAAAAAGAGAAAAAGGTATAACAGTTGTTGATGGCAACGGGAATGATATCGGGAACATTACTCGATCTGTTGCCGTGGCCGTTGATAAAGAGGGAAAAGTTATCGGGTATCTCGACGAAGAAGGAAATGTGTTGGGCCATGGAGATAAAAAAATAGGTGAGCAGGAGAAGAGTAACAATATTCTTGATGACGATAATCATGTTATCGGAAGCTTCGGTGTGTTAAAAGAGACGGCTGTTGATGAAGACAAAAACGTTATCGGATATATCAGCGGAGAAGATGAAGTCTTTAACACCAAGGGTGAAAAAATAGGTGAAAGACAGGAAGACGGGAGTGTTTTGGATGAGAACGATAACGTTATTGCACAGGTTGGAGAAACCGCTCAAATGGTGACTGATAAGGACGAAAATATTATTGGGTATTTTGATGGAAGCAGCAATGTTTTTGATTTTGAAGGGCATAAAGTAGGTGTACGAGAAGAAAGTCCGAATGTTATTGATAATAATAATCAGATTATCGGGTATGTTACTCGAACCGTTGAAACGGTGGTTGATGAAAAGGGAAAAGTTATCGGTTATGTGATTAAAAAAGAAGCCTTTGATTTTGCAGACAATCAGATAGGAACGGTTTTGGAAAGCACTCGTATTTTTGATGGAAATAATCAGGCTGCTTGGCATGTGAGTTACTCTGTTGAAACAGTGGCTAACGATAACGGAGAAATTATCGGGTATATTGACGGAAACGGTGCTTATGTTTCTAAAGATCATCAAATTGGTAAAAAAGTAGACGGAGAGGACGGTATTGTTATTGATGTTAACGGATTGGATTATTTAGGGACGTTAAAGAAGAGATATCCTCTTTGGGGAGATGACAAGCGGTTTTATTATCAGTATGTTATTAAGGGCAAGTATCCGAACGAACTGACTTTCCTAGACTCTCCGAGACCACAACTTGCTATTTTTGATTTGGCGCTTACAATCAATGGATCCATTGTTATTGATCCGCAAGTGTGGCAGGATATTGTAGATGAGATTCATGCCAGTTATGATCCGGGTATTAGCGCTTGTTATGCAAATGCAAGCAAGAATCATACATCAACAGCTCCTTGTAAGGCACAAGAAGCTGCAAGAGATGCCAAAATAGATGCAGAAAGGGCTCGGTTGGAGCAAAAACTAGAAGATCATAAAAATCAAAACGGACAACAGATCCAGACATCTATGAAAAGATGGTTGAATGAAGTTGAGAAGTATGAAAAAACCTTGAAGGAACAAGTGTCTACATTACAAGTGGAGTTACACACTGAACTTGCTGCCAGAGCCGGTGAATTTAGACATAACCTGAAAGTGCTTCAAGATAACAGAGACAATATTATCGGGAAAATCGATCAGAGATTGGCTGTTTTGAACGAAAGGAAATCTGCCTATAATGATTTGCTCAGCGCTTTGAAAGATGCTCAGGAAGGTCAAAAATCGGAACAAGAGAACAAGAAGAGAATTGAAGAGACAAAGAGGAAAAATTCGTCTTATGTGACCAAGTTAGATGAGAAAGCCGAGAGCAGGAGAAAAAGATATGTAGAGGAAGAGAAAACTCTCAAATCGAAAGTTAAGAGTGCTGAGAGCGGACTTAAAGGGTTTGAAAATGAAATTAAAAAACTGAGAAAAGATTTAAAGAAAATAGATAAAGATATTAAAAAGCTCAGGAATGATTATGCTAAAAAA
>Ga0310690_10003448_pt1 | contig 23699 bp, 21 predicted proteins | sample AusTroGonzalo_MG_2_FD_207661 | JGI IMG/M metagenome (GOLD analysis project Ga0310690, IMG submission 207661) | Bovine rumen microbial communities from tropical cattle in Woodstock, Queensland, Australia - Gonzalo_04 (v2) (version 2) | ecosystem: Host-associated > Mammals > Digestive system >... | reverse complement strand
GCTTGTGAGGTGTTTATGGGGCTAAATGATGTATTGGGTGGTTTTGCAGAAAAACCAGAAGTAATGGATGGCACATTAGAAGAATTTTTTGCTTATAATTATTGCTTAGCTGAAGACTATTATCACGCTATAGTATGTGAAGATTTTGAAGTCTTAGACGAAGCCTTTAAGTTTAGTTTCGCTTGGCATGAGATTATGCGCGATGTTTGTAGATGGCTGAATTATGATGGAAAAATTGGAATAGAGTTCAAAGATGATATTGATAAATTAGATAATGGAACTATAATTACTCATAATAATAGAACTTTTATTGAAGCATGTCGTGCTCGTGGAGATGGATGGGAGAATTTAGCAAAAGACTTATCAGAAGAGCTTGCGGAAAAAGGATTTTGTCTGACAAAAGTTAGAAAACAAGATTGAACGCAAAAAGCTTATAGTTATAGGTAGGAGAAATCATACTTTTTATGTTATAATCTTATTAGATTTTAAGGAATTGATTCAAATGAATGAAAATAAAACTAATATAAATTGGTTGGTGTTGATTTAGTCAAAACTTATGAGAAATTCCTATAAAATAATAATAAAAATAACTAAAAAAGTATCAAAAATAACAGAGTATTTTATACTTGGCATTGAAGGTTAAAATTTTATAAAAAGAAGGCGATAATATGAAATATGATAAAGTAGAAGAAAAAGAAAAATTAGATAGAGTAAATGAAGAATTGGTAAGATATATGAGAGATTATCCAAAAGATAAATTATCACTTACTGCAATTGGTAATTCAATAAGTGATGGCTTTTCAATGTCTGAACCAGGGAAACTTTTATTAGATAGAAATCTAGGTTTAATTGATTTTGGAAAGAAGAATGGATTAGATGTTCAAACCTATCAATTATCTAGAAGTGAAAATAATAATTCTCTTGCAGTAACTAATTGGATTATACAAAATTGCTGTGAGAAAGATTCACATAGTTGGAATGTTGCTGACTATGGGAGAGCAATAAAAAGTGGACATCCATTATTAAGTGAAGAAGAAATTAATAATTATTTTTCAAATGGTTCTGATAGGAGGATCCAAGATATTATATTTGACAAAGATAAGTCGAATGCAAATATAGTTATTTTAAATCTTGGTACTGGTTCATTCCTGGATGTTGTAACTAGACATGGTTCTTTATCTATTCCTAATTTGTTTCATTCTGTAGATAGAGATATATATGGTATAAATTCGATACTTGAGTTAATTCAAAATAATAATAGAAAAAACGGTTCAAATACTCAAATATATTTATGTGGTGCACCTAGGATTATGAATACTGTTATAACAGATATATTTATGAATCCTAAAATTAAAAAAGTTGGAAGAGAATTTGCTAATGTAGTTTATGTGCCATCTTTTCCTAGACAAGCATTTTATAAAACTCCAGAGGGATATATTATTCCAGATCCACATTATAATCAAGCAGAGTATTATCATTTTTTAGCAGAAATAGAAAATAGAATAATAGATAATTATTTTATAAAAGATTTAATGATTGATTTGGATAGAATGCTATATCATATGAGTGAGGATAATGATGTTAATGGAACTAATTATTCAAAGGATGATGTAAAAGATGTGATAGATGAGATGGCTAAAAAATATGAAAGTAAAACAGGAGATTATAATTACTTTTTAAGTTTTAGTAAGAGTTATTTAAAAGGTAGATATCCATTTGATTTTTATAGGGCGTCTTCTGGTAATAATATATCAAAAGATTTAGATGATATGAAAAAACACAAATAAAAGGAGTTGGTTCAAATGAATAATAATGAACGTGTTGACAAAACCAATATCAACTGGTGTCATGGACAGGGGTTAACTTAAAAAATGTACAATGAAAGGAGATGAAAAATGTGGATAACAAATTAGAAACTATTTCAAATTTATTTGAAGATAAAGAAATAAGAAGTATCTGGAATAGTGAAAAAGAAGATTATTATTTTAGTATTATTGATATAATTAGTGCATTAACTGATAGTGATTATGATAAATCTAGAAATTATTGGAAATGGTTAAAAAATAAATTAGATGAAGAGGGAAGTCAGTTGGTTAGTAATACTAACCAACTAAAGATGAAATCTCCAAAAGATGGTAAGAACTATTTAACTGATGTACTTGATACTGAAGGTATATTTAGATTAATTGAATCCATTCCATCTCCAAAAGCAGAACCATTTAAAATGTGGTTGGCATCTTTAGGTAAGGAAAGAATTGATGAAGTATTTGATCCGGAAATCGCAGTTAATAGAGCAGTAGAATATTATCGTAAAAGAGGCTATGATGATAAATGGATTAAATCAAGACTAATTGGAATAGTTGATAGATTTAAACTTACTGATGTATGGAAAAAATCAGGAATAACAAAAGATTATGAATATGGAATTTTAACTAATGAAATATACAAATCTTGGTCTGGTATGAAAGCGTCGGAATATAGGACATACAAAGGTCTTAGAAAAGAATCATTAAGGGATAATATGACAGATATTGAAGTGGTTTTGACTGATTTAGGTGAAGCAGCAACAAGGGAACTTGCAAAAGAACATAAACCATTTGGATTAGAACAAAATAAAAAGATTGCAAGACGTGGTGGTAATATAGCTAAAATAACTAGAGATAATTTAGAAAAAGAATTAGGAAGAACTGTTATAAGCAATAATAATTCATTAAATTATGAATATGTGGATGAAGAAAAACTAATTGAAAATAGATAAAATAAATTTAGACAGATTAGTACAAAATCTGCCTTTTTTATGCTATAATTTTAGTGATTTTAAATCGAGGAAGTGATTTCTATGAAGGAAAATAAAACTAATATTAACTGCTTGAGCATGATTTATCTAACCCCTTTAACAAATCCTTATAAAATAAGGGAAAATTGATAATTTGATCTTACATCTTCTATATAAAAAGTAAGTAAAAATGTACAAAAAACACCAAAAATCATTAAAAATGGTGCTTTTTTTATATATTTTTGATAAGGTGATGTTTCCCGCTAACCCCACCATAAAATAGGGATTTATAAAATTATAAGTAATTCGTAAAATAGTAATATTACGATGTAATTATAAATTAAAAAATTATGATATAATGGATTTAGGTGGTATTATGAATCATAAAATTAAATTTAAAAAGATTACAAGTGATAATTTAGAAGTGGCTTGCAAAATACAAAACGAGATTTTCCCTGAAGAAGATGCTAGACAAAACTTCATTGAACAAATAAATAATGATCCATATAGAAAAGAGATGGATTATTCGATTGTATATTTGGATGAAACACCTATAGGTATAACAGGCATATATTCATATAATGAATATCCAGACGATGCATGGCTTGGATGGTTTGGAATATTAGAAAAATATAGAAAATTTGGCTATGGCGGTAAAGTTTTAGATATGACAATTAACATTGCAAAAGAGAAAGGATATAAAACATTTAGAATATATACTGATGAATATGCTAAATCTGCACATAAATTATATAAATCAAGAGGATTGGTAAAAGAACTTTATGATAGAGATGATGATAAAGATGAATATTTTATAGCTGATATTTATATATATTCAATAGGTCTAAATAATAAAAAAGTTGAATTATGGAATAATAAGTTTTTGGGATTAAAAGAACAAGGCGAAAAAGAAAATATGTATAAAAAGGATTAGTTCGGAAGATTAAGATATTACGATTTACCATATGACCTGGAAACTGTAACTCAAAAAATGATGGTGCAATAACTAACCCCCAAAAAAAGATTTAAAATTAGACGGAATTATACTAAATTTCGTCTTTTTTATGCTATAATTGAATAGAAATGGAGTGATTCCTATGGATAATAAAACTAATATAAATTGGTTGGTATTGATTTAGTCTAGTCATTCATGAAATTCCTATAAAATAAGGATAAAACAAGTATATGCTTGTTACATAATTTAATAAAAATATATAAAAAAATAATAAAAATAACTAAAAAAGTATCAATAACAGCAGAGTATTTGATACTTGGTATTGACGGTTAAACTTTTGAAAAAAAGAGGTGAAGTATATGTCCAAAGTATCTAAAAATATTAAAATGTTAGATATATTATCATCTGGAAAAGTATATAGTTGTAAAAGACTATCTGAAATGTTAGAAGTAAGTCCAAGAACTATTAGGCAATATAAAGATGAACTAGAAAAAGAAGGACTATATATTGAAAATATAATGGGTAAAAATGGAGGGTATAAACTTTATTCTAAAGTTGAAGTACCATCAATTTTATTTAATGAAAATGATATAAATAAAATAGATTTAATAATAAATAAATTATCAGATAATGATAAAAAAGAATTAGAGAATATTAAAGAAAAAATTAATACTTATTGTAGACTAGTAAGTGATAAAGATAAGATGAGTATTGAAGATAAGAATAAAATAGATATTATACAAGAAGCAATTAATAATAAGAAAAAAATCACAATAGAGTATTATAGTAAAGGAATAAAAAAATCAAGAGATATATTACCAATTCAAATATATGTATATGAAAACATGATTATGGTAGTAGTTCATTATTCAGATGAGCCTAATGATATAAGACATTTAAACTTAAAAAGAATAGAAAATATAATTATGTAGCAAAAATACTTCCTATATTAAAGTTTATAATTTATATAGGAGGTATTTTTATGTTAGATTTAGATCATATTGCAATTACTGTAAAAGATTTAGATGAATCTATTGCTTTTTATAAAAAGCTAGGTTATGAATTATTAAATAGATTTAGTGATGATGGATATAATTGGGTAACTTTAAGATTAAATAATCATTCATTAGAATTATTTCAATTAACAAGTGATAAGGAAAAACCAATTGATCATATTGCGTATAACTATGATAGCGATGAAGAAGTGTTAGAATTAATGAAAAGATTAGGTTATAAAAAAGAAGATTTAGATATATTTTTTGGCGATTTGAATAGGGAAAGTTTCTTTATAGAAGATAATAGTGGTAAATCAATTCAATTAATAAAGAAGTAGCCATATGACCAGGTAACTATTATGGTTAACTTGGTATTGGATTAGTCTAACTACGATAAAAGACCTAAAAATGGACGAAATTATACTAAATTTCGTCTTTTTTATGCTATAATTGAATAGAAATGGAGTGATTCCTATGGATAATAAAACTAATATAAATTGGTTGGCTTGTATTTATGAAGAACACACTTAAACCCTTATAAAATTGGAGTTTTTAAGAATTGAGATCTTGCATGTTTTAATAAAAAAGGAAGAAAAATAATAAAAAATAGGGTAAAATATACTCATTTTTGAGAGGAATTAGAGTACTGGCTTGTAATATGCCGACACATTTTATATCAATACTAATAATGTGTTTGATACTTGGTATTGAAGGTTAAGCTATTATAAAAAGAGGTGTTAAATTGAAAACAATTGCTTTTATAGATAGAGATGGAACAATTAGTAAAGAATATTCAGATAATGAGTGGAGAAATATTACTACACCAATACTGCTAAATGGTACTATTGAAGGGCTTAAAAAAATTATAGATGATGGTTATGAGATAATTATACTTACAAATCAAAATCTTATTTCTGATGGTATTATTACAGAAGAACAATTTAAAAAATATAATGATAAATTAATACAAATATTAAGCCAAAATGGCATAAGCATATTAAAAACATACTATTGTCCACACAACGATGATGATAATTGTAATTGCAAAAAACCTAAAACTGGTATGATAGATGTGGCATTAGAAGACTTTAATATTGATATTAAGAATTCATTTTATATAGGTGATAGTTACAGCGATTATAAACTAGCTAAAAAATTTAATTTAAAATTTTATGGGATTAAAGGTAAAAATAATGATGATATATTTAAATATGAAAATATATATGAAACTATAAAAGGAGTTGATCCAAATGAATGAAAATAAAACAAATATAAACTGGTTTCCTGGTCATATGGCTAAAACAAAACGCAAAATTAAGGAGCAATTAAATTTAATAGATGTTGTATATGAAGTTATAGATGCTAGGATGCCACTTTCTTCTAAGATTGTTGATATTGATGATTTGATTAAAGATAAGCCTAAAATTTTAGTTATGGCAAAATATGATTTATGTGATAAAGAGGAGACTAATAAAATTATTAAGTATTATGAAGATATTGGTTACTTAGTTGTTCCTGTTGATTTAATGAGTGGTTTAAATGTAAAGAAAATTTTAGATTATACATCAAATATAATGAAAAAAGAAAATGACCGAAGAGTTTCTAAAGGAATGAAAGAACGTTCAGCAAGAGTGTTAGTGATTGGGGCTCCTAATGTTGGGAAAAGCACACTAATTAATAGACTGGTTGGGAAAAAATCTGCAGGAGTAGGAGATACGCCTGGTTTTACAAAGAATTTGAGTTGGATTAGAATTCATAAAGATATTGAACTTCTAGATTCTCCAGGAATACTATGGCCAAAATTGGAAGATCAAGAATCGGCTCATGTTCTTGCCTGTTTATCTTCTATAAAAGAGCAAATTTTAAATTTGGATGAGATTGCAATATTTATTTTAAAGAAGCTTTATCAATTGTATCCAGAACGATTACTAGATAGATATGGAATATCTGAATTAGATGAAGACTTTATAGAAGTATATGATACAATAGCTGCAAGGCGCGGGGCTTTATCTAAAGGTGGAGTTGCAGACTATAATAAGGTTTCTAATATTATAATTAGAGATTTAAAAAATGGATATTTTGGTAATATCACTTTTGACAGGTTAAATAAAAGTTTTTAGGATGTGTTATTGATGAATATTGATAATTATAAATATGAAAAAGAATTGAGAAAATCTGGAATAGAGTTTATTGCAGGTGTTGATGAAGTGGGTCGAGGTCCTTTGGTAGGACCTGTTGTTGCGGCGTGTGTTGTTCTCCCTAAAGAATTTAATTTAGAGGGATTAACGGATTCTAAAAAGTTATCTGAAAAGAGACGAGATTTTTTCTTCGAAGAAATTCAAAAGCAGGCGTTAGGAATTGGGATTGGTATTATTGATGAAAAAAAAATAGATGAAGTAAATATCTATGAGGCTACGAAATTGGCTATGAAAAAAGCAATAGAAGAATGTAAAAAGCGGGTATCCATACAGCATATTTTAATTGATGCCATGCCGCTTAATTTAGATATTCCTACTACATCTATTATAAAAGGTGATTTGAAGAGTATTACTATTAGTGCAGCAAGTGTGATTGCTAAAGTTACTAGAGATAAAATGATGTACGAGCTTGATAAAAAATTCCCAATGTATGATTTTAAGAACAATAAGGGATATCCGACGAAGAAACATTTGGAAGCAATTGACCAGTATGGAATTATAGATGAACATAGAAGAAGTTATGGACCAGTTAGTGAATATATTATCAGAAATAAATAGTGAAGATCTTCTCACTTTTTATTTTTATGGATAAATTTAGATTATTTACTATAATATTAATAAGAGTCTAAATTTGACAAAATTGTAATTAACTTGTATAAATGTATAAGGAGTGTGATTGAATGGCAAAACATTTGGTTATTGTCGAAAGCCCTAGTAAGAGTAAGACTATTGAAAAATATTTAGGGAAAGATTATAAGGTTGTTTCTTCTAAGGGACATATCAGGGACTTGGCAACAACAGGTAAATATGGATTGGGTGTTGATGTTGAAAATGGATTTGTTCCTAATTATGTTCCGATAAAAGGAAAAGGAAATGTTATTAAGGAATTAAAAAAAGATGTTAAAGAGAGTGACTTTGTTTATTTGGCAAGCGACCCAGATCGTGAGGGAGAAGCCATTGCCTGGCATTTGAAAGATACTCTAGGTATAAAGGATAGTAATTATAAGAGAGTTTTGTTTAATGAAATTACACATGATAAGGTGATAGAAGCCATGAATCATCCAACTATGATTGATGATAATTTAGTTAAGAGTCAAGAAACAAGACGTATTCTAGATAGGATTATTGGTTTTAGACTTTCTAAATTATTGCAAAATAAAATTGGCGCTAAAAGTGCAGGTAGGGTGCAAAGTGTGGCTTTAAAATTAATTGTTGATAGAGAAAGAGAAATTGCAGCTTTTGTTCCAGAGGAATATTGGACTATTACTGCTAAGTTTCCTGATTTTGAAGCTAATTTATTTAAATATAATGATCAAGATATTGAATTAAAAAATAAAGAAGAAGCAGAAGCGGTCTTAAACGCATTGAGTGATACTTATGTTGTTGAGGGCATTGAGCAAAATCAGAAAGCCAAAAAAAGTAAGTTTCCATTTATTACTTCTACTTTACAACAAGAGGCATCTCTAAAACTTGGATTTTCTGCTAAAAAAACAATGAGTATTGCCCAAAAACTTTATGAAGGTGTTGATTTAGAAGAGGAAACCGTTGGTTTAATTTCCTATATGAGAACGGATTCCACACGATTATCTGATGACTTTATCACTCCAACCATGAAATATATAGAAAAAAATTTTGGCAAGGATTATATCGGCTATATTAAAAAGAGTAAAAACACAGATAATGTTCAAGATGCGCATGAGGCTATTCGTCCTACTAGTATAGCTAGAGAGCCGCTTAAAATAAAGCAGTATTTGTCAAATGACGAGTTTAAACTATATAGTTTAATTTACAAACGTACTTTGGCGGCCCTTATGTCAGATGCTAAAGTAAATCAAACTACGGTTATTTTTGATAATAATAATTATAAATTTAAAACAACAGGACAGGTGTTAATTTTTGATGGATATTTAGCAGTTTATAAAGATTATGAATCTAGCGAAGATCATATATTACCAGAAATAAAAGAAAAGGAAAAACATGCTGCACAAGAAACAAACTGTGAGCAGCATTTTACAAAACCTCCCGCTAGGTATACAGAAGCTAAATTAATCAAAGAAATGGAAGAGTTGGGAATAGGTAGACCATCTACCTACGCAAAGACAATAGATACTATTAAGGAAAGAGACTATGTTTCTTTAGAAGATAAAAAATTTAAACCAACTCAAATTGGTATAGAAACTACAGATAAATTACAAGAATTTTTTAGTGATTTAATTAATGTAGAATATACTAGAAATATGGAAGAAGAGCTTGATCAAATTGCAGAAGGAAATTTAATATGGAATTTGGTTCTTGATAATTTTTATCAACTATTTGAGCCTAGGGTAAAGAATGCTTTTTCTGATATGGAGAAAAAAACTCCAGAAGAAACTGGAGAGGTGTGTCCAGAATGTGGTAGTCCGTTGGTTGTTAGAAAAGGACGTTATGGTGAATTTGTTGCTTGTTCTAATTATCCTACTTGTAAATATATAAAGAAGGAAATTCAGGAAATAAAAGAAATAATGGATTGTCCTTTATGTGATGGAAAAATTGTGGAGAAAAAAACGAAAAAAGGAAAACTTTTTTACGGGTGTAACAATTATCCAAAGTGTAAATTCGCAACTTGGGATAAACCCATTAATGAAAAATGCCCAGAATGTCACAATGTCTTAGTTCAAAAAGAAAATGTAGTAAAATGTAGTAAGTGTGATTTTGAGAAGTAGAAATACTTCTTTTTTCTTTTTTTTACACCATCGGTAATTTACTAATTGATATTATGTGTGTTATAATAAGCGTAGGTGGATTTATGAAAGAGTATTATTTAATTGCTAAAAACAAAAACTCTAATGAAATGGGAATTGTTCCATTGTCAGAAAGTGATCGAGGTAGAAAGAATTTCTTGAATGAGGGGTATTCTCTTTGGGACATTGATTTGTTTTTTTCTAAACTTCCTTATCAGGAATACGCAACTTATCATCTTTGGAAAAGGGGAATTTTAGATGCGAATGATGTACATTGTACAGATTTGTTTATTGCTCAAAAAACGCAAGATAATCAGTTGGTGTTATTACCAGTTGTTTATCCTTCTATGTCTCAAAATAACAATGATGTAGATTCTACAGTTCAACAGCGGTTTTACCAAATTGCATCTATGTTTCAAAGAAGACCGACGGGGAAAGATTTAAATTTAACCAAAGTAGAAAAACTAGTATCTCCTATTTTTGAAGAGTTTAGACTATCTATTCTGAGAGATTCTAATGAATTTCTTCGGGTAAATTTTGATGCAATTCCAGAAGAGTGTATGAGAACTTTGTTTGATGGGGAAGAAGACAATATTTCCATTTGTGCAAATTATCACTTTATTAGGGGCGTTGCTGCTTTTGTAATGAGAACAGATACTACTATTATTGATTCTCTTGATCAGCGTAGTATTGAATCTATTAAGGACAAACTTTTTGTGCCAGAAAATGAATCCAAGGAATCATCTGGTCTTCAAAGGATGGCAGATGTTGCATATGATTATGAAAGAATTACAGGACATAGCGCAAAATAAAGATTTATTAAATTTTTTGGAGCACTTAAAATATGAAAAGAGTTATTCTGATTATACAATCGACAGCTATAAAAGTGATATTTTAGAGTTTTTGGAATATTTAAGTGGAGAATCTTTGGTTTATACTCATTTGGAATATAGTGATATAAGAATGTATTTAATGTACTTAAAAGATAAGAAAAAAGATACAAATGCTTCAATTGATAGAAAACTTAGTGCTTTAAGAGGATTTTATAAATATTTGTCTTTAGATGGAATTGTTAAAAGCAATCCATTTCTGTTAATTAATGGTTTGAAAAAAGAAAAAAAATTACCACGCTATTTTGAATATAATGAGTTAGAAGAAATCTTTAATGTCCCTGATTTAAGAAGTAATTTGGGTCAAAGGGACAGATTGATTTTGGAAATGCTTTATGCGACGGGTTTGCGTGTAGGGGAACTTGTGCATTTAAAAGTAAGCGATATTGATTTTAGTTCAAAAACTATTTTTGTTCTAGGAAAAGGTAACAAAGAAAGAGAAGTTACTTATGGGGAGTATTGTGAGGAAATCTTAAAACTTTATCTTTCACAAGGATATTTAAGTTTGAATAAGAAACATCGGGAAGAGTTGTTTTTAAATAATACTGGAGGGGTATTAACAGAACGAGGAGTACGATTTATTTTAGATAAAATCATTGAAAAAACTACTGTTAAAAAGAGTATTTCTCCACACATGATTAGACATTCTTTTGCAACACATTTGTTGAATGAAGGATGTGATTTGTTATCTGTTCAAAAATTATTAGGTCATGAAAGTATTAGTGCTACGCAAGTATATACTCATGTTTCTACAGATAGATTAAAAGAAGTATATTATCAAAGTTTTCCTAGAGCAAAAAAAGAAGACAAATGAAATTACTATAATTAATTTTTGAGATGATAACGGATTTAAGGATGTGATCTACTTGGAACTTGAATTTAATAGTAAAGAAGAGTTGTTTGAGAGAATTAAACCAGCTTTAAATGCTAAGGTTTATGAATTACATCGGTTAGGATATTGTAATGTGACAAATGAGATTCTGTGGAATTATTTAATTCAGTATAAATGGATTCAATCTAAAAATTTGATGCTTTATGATATCATAGATGATATTATGCATGTTGATAAAAAATTACTCAGTGAATATATTAGTAAAATTAATCATACGAGTAGTTTAAAAAATAATGATATTATATAGAGGTGAATAGTATGAAGAAGTTAGATTTAAAAAATAAAAATGCAAAGAAAAAGGTTTTAAGAACATCCATTTTATTACTATTGATTGTTGTAGGTGTATGTTTTTGTTTTGTCCCTCTTTTCAAAGACTTAAAATTTGGACTTGATTTGCAGGGAGGATTTGAGGTTTTATATAAAGTTGAATCTATTGATGGTTCTGATATGAATAGGGAAAAGTTAATCGCAACTTATAAAACATTGAGTAAAAGAATTGATAGTTTAGGTGTTAGTGAACCAGAAATTATTTTGGAGGGTAATGATAAGATTCGAGTTAAATTAGCTGGCGTTACGAATCCTGATGAAGCTCGTAGTCAACTGTCAACAGTTGCAACATTATCTTTTCGCGATACTAGTGATAATTTGCTTATGACTAGTGATGTATTAAAAGCTGGTGGTGCAAAAATTAGTGAGGATGCTAATGGTAATCCTGCTGTTCTTTTGACTGTTAAAGATAAAGATAAATTTTATGAAGTTACTAATAGTATTAGTAGTTCTGATAGCAATATTATTGTTATTTGGTTAGATTATAATGAAATGACAGATAGTTTTGAAAAAGAACAAGCCTTATGCGGAACGAATGAATCTAATTGCTTAAGTGCTGCAACAGTATCTCAAGGTTTTGCCAGTGATGTTATCATTCAAGGAAACTTTACTTCTAGTGAGGTTAGTAATTTAGTGGATTTGATTAATAGTGGATCTTTACCTAGTAAATTGACGGAACTTTCTTCTAAGACAGTAGGAGCATCTTTTGGGGATGAAACATTACAAAAAACTCTTATTGCTGGAATTATTGGTGTTTTATTAATTGGTGCTATTTTAATAGTCGTTTATCATTTTTCAGGAATTATTTCAACCATTTCTATGTTGTTTTATACTTTCTTAGTATTTTTAGTATTTTGGTTAATCGGTGGGGTTTTAACACTTCCTGGAATTGCCGCTTTAGTTTTAGGCATAGGTATGGCAGTTGATTCTAATGTTATTACTTTTGCTAGAATAAAAGAAGAGTTGTATAGAGGTAAGAGTTTACCAATGGCATTCAAAGCAGGTGTTAAATCTAGTTTTAGTGCTATTATGGACTCTAACTTAACGACACTTATTGTGGCAATTATTATGTTTGTCTTGGGAGAATCTAGTATTAAAGGTTTTGCAACTATGCTTATTATAACTATTGGTGTTACTATGTTTACAATGGTTTTCTTAACTAGAATATTATTAAATTTATTTATTAAGACGGATTATTTTAATAATAAAACACAATTATTTATTCATGTTAAACCAGAAGATATACCCGACGTATCAAAGGGACAAAGTGGTGAAAAGACTTCTTTTGTAAAATTTAATTTCTTGAAAAATAGTCGATTATTTATTGCGGCATCTCTTCTTATTGTTATAGTAGGAAGTATTACCATTGGTCTTTGTGGCCTAAATTTAGGAATAGATTATAAGTCGGGTACTAACATTACAATCTCCACACAAGAAAAAGTTACTACTAAATCAATAACTGCAGATTTGAAAGAGTTGAATTTAAAATCTTCTGATATCAATATTGATGAAGAAATAAATATTAGAATAGATGATGCATTAGATGGTGAAGAAGTTAAGAAAGTTAATTCTTATTTTGAAAATAAATATGAAGCAAAAGTAAACATTGGAGTAGTTTCTAATGTTGTTAAAAGAGAATTAGTAAAGAATGCAATTTTATCTATACTTATTGCATTAATAGGTATTATAATTTATGTCTCTTTCCGGTTTAAATTTAGTTATGCAGTATCTGGAGTTGTTGCTTTAATTCATGATGTTTTGATAATCTTCTGTTTATTTGGTATTTTCCATTTAGAAATATCATCCATGTTTATTGCTGCTTTACTTGCTATCATTGGATATTCTATTAATGATACAATTGTTACATTTGATAGAATTAGAGAAAATTTGGCGAAAGTTGATGATAAAAAAATTAGTAAAGAGGAATTTGAAGAAATTTGTAATACTAGCATAAAAGAGACCTTTAACAGAACAATTTATACTTCTATCACCACTTTAATACCAGTTGTTGTCTTAATTATTTTAGGATCATCAGAGATTTTAACATTTGATTTGGCTATGTTATTCGGACTTGTTGCAGGAACTTACTCATCTATATTTGTTGCAACTACACTATTTATAAAATTGGAAAAAAGTCGTTTTGGCAAAAAGAAAAGGATAAGAAAAATTTATAAAGATGAAGTAGAGGAAAAGGCAATCAAAGGAATAAATTGTTAATGAAGGGAGAGGATTCCTACGTCAAAAAAAGAAAATGATATGTCATTTAGTGATTTAGAAGATAAGATAAAATCTTATATTGATGAAGAAAATCAGTTGCTTATTATTCAAAAAGCCTATGAATTTGCGCTTAGTAAGCATGATGGTCAATTGAGAAAAAGTGGAGAGCCTTTTATTTCACATCCTTTAAATGTTGCTTTCATTTTAGTAGGAATATTTGCTGATTATGAGACAATAGCGGCAGCGTTGCTTCATGATGTTTTATTAGAAGAAGCTAGTAGTATAGAGGAAATTAAAGAACAGTTTGGAGAAAATATTTGTAAGCTTGTTCAGGGAGTTTGGAAATTAAGTAAAATTAATTTTTCCACTGAAAATGAATATTTGATTGATTACTATAAAAAGATTATTGTTGGAATGAGCGAAGATGTTAGAGTAATCATTATTAAGTTGGCTGACTGTCTTCATAATATGCGCACTTTGTGGGCTTTGCCTGAAGACAGGCAAAAAGTTAAGGCAAAAGAAGCTTTAGATATTTTAGTACCAATTGCTCATCATTTAGGAATTCATAAGATAAAAAGTGAATTGGAAGATTTGTCTTTACGTTATTTGAAACCAGATGTTTTTTATGATATAGCAGAAAAATTAAATAAAACAAAGCTTGAAAGAGAAAAGACTGTTTATGATATGCAAATAGAAGTTTCTGAACTTTTAAAAGAGCATCATATTATTCATGAAATAAAAGGAAGAGCAAAAAGCATCTATAGTATTTATAATAAACTAAATAAAGGTAAAAAATTTAGTGATATTTATGATTTGTTGGCGCTAAGAATTTTGGTTGAAAATGAACAAGATTGCTATTTAACGTTAGGAATTATTCATTCTAAATTTAGACCTTTACCTAATCGATTTAAAGATTATATCGCAATGCCTAAACCCAATATGTACCAGTCTTTACATACGACTGTATTTGGAACAGATGGCTATTTATTTGAAATTCAAATTAGAACGTATGATATGGATGAAGTTGCTGAAAATGGAATTGCTTCTCACTGGGCATATAAAGAAAAAGAAAATAGTAGAGCAATGTTTCAAAATACTACTGATCAAAAATTACAATTTTTTAAGTCTATTCTGGATCTTTCAAGTGATAAAGTAAATACGGAAGAGCTTATCGATGAATTTCAAAATGAATTATTAAATAATAGTATTTATGTTTTTACTCCAAAAGGAGATGTTATTGAATTACCAAAAGGAGCTACTCCAGTTGATTTTGCATATAAGATTCATTCGCGAGTAGGAGATACTACTGTAGGTGCAATTGTTAACAATAATATTGTTCCGCTTGATTATCAACTTAAAGATAATGACATTGTAAAAATTAATACTAATAAAAATTCAACCCCTTCTAAAGAGTGGATGAATTTTGTAAAAACAAGTCAGGCTAAGTCTCAAATAAAGTCATTCTTTGTCAAAAGTGAGAAAGAAATATATATAGAAGGTGGTAAATATAGTTTAGAAAAAGAGCTTAGAAGAAGAAAAATTTCTTTTTCAGATTTTTTTACAGATGAGAATATAAAAAGTATTTGTGAAGTTTTAAAAGTAGATGGCCTTGATAATATATATGCTGCGGTTGGAAACAATCGATATACGGCAGGATTTGTTGTTAATATTATTGATAAACAGCCCGAACCAACGCCTAAAATTGTTAAAGCAAATGTTGATACGGATGCAGATATTATAGTAGGTGGATTTGATAAGATAAAAGTGAATTTAGCGAATTGTTGTAATCCTGTATGTGGTGATGAAATTATTGGTTATATTACTAAAAATAATGGTATTAGTGTTCATCGCTCTACTTGCCACAATTTAACTCTTTCAGAGGATAGAACACTTGATGTAGAATGGAACATTAATACTAATAAGCGTTATTTAACTTATGTTTTAGTATATACCAATACTTCTTCTAATCATATGTTTGACTTAATGCAAACCATTTCTATTCATAACATTAGCGTAGATGGAATTAATATTATTAATAGGGCAGACAACTGTGTTTATGAGATAGGATGTTATGTAAAAAATGTTGATCAATTACAAAAGTTAATGGTATCTATTGCCAAAGGTGATTATGTGGATAAAATTGAGAGGGAAATGCGATGAAAGTTGTAGTTCAAAGAAGTGGGAAAGCATGTGTTAGGGTTTCTGGAAAAATGATTTCCCAAATATCAGAAGGACTTGTTTTACTGGTAGGATTTTGCTGTGAAGATACCCTTGATAAAATCCCTAACTTTGTAAAAAAAATTGTTAATCTAAGAATTTTCCCAGATGAAAATGATATTATGAACAAAAGTATTTTAGAGTATGGTGGGGAAGTTCTTTCCATATCCCAATTTACTTTGTATGGTGAGTGTGAAAGAGGAAATAGACCAAGTTATTTTAGGGCTATGAAAAATGAAGAAGCTATAAAATTTTATGAATATTTTAATGGTGAACTTGAAAAATATGTTTCCGTTTCTAAAGGGATTTTTGGAGCGGATATGGAAGTTGAGTTTACCAATATTGGTCCAACTACTATTTTGTTAGAGAGGTGAGAAAAATGTTTTCTAATAAATTAAATTATAAAATTATTAATATTACAGCGTTTTTGATATTGTTATATCTTTTTGTAACTAATGTAGGTGTTTGGTGGGGAATTTTAGTAAAAATAGTTTCTGTTTTAGCACCATTTATTATTGGCTTTGTAGTGGCATATGCGTTATCTCCTGTTGTAAAGTGGTTGCAGAAAAAAGGTTTAAAAAAGTGGTTGGCAGTTTCTATTGTTGTTTTTGTATTAATATTTATTATTGGTGGACTTTTGGCTTTGGCTTTACCTATGATATATGATCAATTGTCATTGTTTGTAAAATTTATTATCAAAGTTATTGATAATGTGGGTACGAAATTTAATGTTAATTTAGGTACCTTTGAAATTAAAGTTACAGATTATTTAAATGAGGCGGTAAAAAATATAGGGACTATTGCTTCTTCTACTACTATAGATGTTATTACAAAATCTATCAATTTCTTTAGTAAATTCGTTGTTGGCTTTGTTGGATTTGTTTATTTTCTTGCTGATATGAATAAGATTCGTTCTTGGTGCAAGGAATTGTTTTTATCCATTAGCCACAGGTGCTATAAATATTTTGAATGCTTGGATTTTGAAATTAGTAATTATTTAAAGGGACTAGGAATATTTATGATAATTCAGTTAGTTGAGTATAGTTTCTTGTTCTTTATTATTGGACATCCAAACTGGTTAATATTAGGTCTTCTTGCTTGTGTGGCTACAGTGATACCTTATTTTGGAGGATTAATTACTAATTTGATTGCTATTATTACAGCAAGTGTTGTTTCTCTACCACTTACTATTGCCACAATTGTAATTTGTCTTATTTTTCCACAAATTGATGGATATATTACTTCTCCAAAGGTATATGGAAAAACAAATAATGTTAATCCATTGATTACTATTATGGTGGTATCGGTTGGTGGAACAATGGCAGGCATAATTGGAATTATTATTGCATTACCTTGCTATTTATTAATTAGAACAACTTATCTTTTCTTTAAAAAAGATTTAAAGAAAGGCGTTGGAATAGTAAAAAAATCTATTTAATTTGTTGTTTATTTTGTTTTTATGCGTTATAATATTGATATCTTCTTGGGGAAGAGTAGACTTTGAAAATTTTTAGAGAAAATATGGTTGGTGAAAATATTTAATTATCAAGGATTGAAGACACCTCAAATAAAAGGAGCGGTTACTGCGATATAAGTAATAAGAGTATAAATAAGGTGGCACCACGACTTGTTCGTCCTTTGGGTTGTCATCTTTTATTGATTTTAGGAGGATTTATGATACAAAAGCAAAAAGGTTGTAATGACATTTATGGAAGACAAGCAAAGATATGGAAATATGTTGATGGCATTGTAGATGCGATGATGGAAAAGTACAATTATAATTATATTCGTACTCCTATATTTGAATCTACGGAATTGTTTCATAGAGGGATAGGAGATTCTACAGATATTGTTACCAAAGAGACTTATGATTTTATTGATCGTGGCGGAAGAAATATTACTTTAAGACCAGAAGGCACAGCTGGTGTTGTAAGGAGTTATATTGAAAATAAGATGTATGGAGATCCCGCACAACCTGTAAAAGTTTATTATAATGGTACGATGTATAGGTATGAGAGACCGCAAAGTGGAAGGGACAGGGAATTAACACAATTTGGAATGGAAATATTAGGAAGTGATGATCCGCTTTCTGATGCAGAAATTATTTCTTTAGCAGTTAATATTTATAAGATGTTAGGGCTCAGGGAAATTAAAGTAAATATTAATTCTTTAGGAGATAATGAATCTAGATTGAATTATCGAAAAGCTTTAGTAGAATATTTTACTCCTTATATTGATGAATTGTGTGAAGATTGTAAAGTGAGACTTGAAAAGAATCCTCTACGTATTTTAGATTGCAAGGTGGATGCAGAAAATGAAATTTTAAAAAATGCACCTAAAACAATTGATTATTTAAATGAAGAAAGTAAGAAACGTTTTGAGGATGTTAAAAATTATTTGGATATAATGCAGATAACTTATGAAGTAAATCCAAATATTGTAAGAGGTCTTGATTATTACAATCATACGGTGTTTGAAATTGAGGCAAAAGTTGAAGGTTTTGGTTCTAATAATGTCTTAGGCGGAGGAGGACGCTATAATGGTTTATGTGATCAGTTGGGTGGGCCAGAGACTCCTTGTATAGGATTTGCTTCTGGTATTGGAAGAATTGTTTTAGCACTAGAAAAGGAAAAGGTAAAAATCCCAATTGTAGATTCGGTTGATTTGTTTTTAATGTATGTTAATGAAGAAGAGAAAAAATATGCGGCTTATTTAGCTCAAGAATTACGTTTGGCAGGATTTATTGTTGATACAGAGTATGTTGGCAGAGGATTAAAAGGACAATTTAAACAGGCGGATCGATTAAATGCTAAATATGTGGCTGTTTTAAATAGTCAGGATTTAGATAATAATGAAATCAGGATAAAGAATAACAAAACAAAAGAAGAAGAGTTAATTAGTTTAGATGCTTTAATTTATTACTTAGATGAAATGCTATCTTCTTCTGATTGTGAAGATAATCATAATTGTCATTGTCAGTGTGGTGATGATTGTGATTGTGGAGATAATTGTCATTGTGCTGATACTTATCATGAAAAGTAAATTAGGAGGTTTTTTATGAAGCAAATAAATAATAATAGTCTTCGCTTATCCGATGTAGGAAAAGAAGTCGTTTTATATGGATGGGTACAAAAGAAAAGAGATTTAGGCGGAGTAATTTTTATTGATTTGAGAGATAGAAGCGGTATTATTCAATTAGTTGTTCGTGATAATAGTAGTTTTTATAATACTGCTGTAGCTGTTAAAAATGAATATGTTTTGAAGGTAAAAGGTATTGTAAGTGAAAGAGAAAGTAAGAATATGAATATTCCTACTGGTGAGGTAGAAATCGAAGTTAATGCTTTTGAAATATTAAATAGTAGCAAAGATATTCCGTTTGAAATAAGTGATGATACCACAGCTCTTGAAGATACTCGTCTAAAATATCGCTATTTAGATATCAGAAGAAAAGCTTTAACCAATAATTTAATTATTCGTCATAAAATCACTATGGCTGTTAGAAACTTTTTGGACAAAGAGAATTTTTTAGAGGTAGAAACTCCTATCTTATGTAAATCAACTCCAGAAGGTGCTAGAGATTACTTGGTTCCAAGTCGTGTAAATAAAGGAAAGTTTTTTGCGTTACCACAATCTCCTCAAATATTTAAACAACTTTTAATGGTGGGAGGAATTGAAAGATATTTCCAAATAGCCAAATGTTTTAGAGATGAAGATTTACGAAGTGATAGACAACCAGAATTTACACAAGTGGATTTAGAAATGAGTTTTGTGGATCAGGAAGATGTCATGGATTTAACAGAAAGACTTATTGCTCATGTCTTTAAAGAGGTTAAAGGTGTTGATCTTAAACTTCCTCTACGAAAAATGAAATACGATGAGGCTATGGAAAAATATGGTTCTGATAAACCAGATTTACGATTTGGATTGGAAATTCAGGATATTACCAAGGTGTTTCTAAATACAGATTTTTCTGTATTTAGAAATGTTATTGATGCAGGTGGGATTATTAATTGTTTAGTAGTCAAAAACCAAGCTGATAATTATTCTAGAAAAATGTTAGATCAATTAACGGAGTTTGTAAAAACTTATAGAGCAACAGGCCTAGCTTATTTAAAAATAGAGCAACAAGTTTCTGGGAGTATAGCAAAGGCAGTAACAGAAGAGGAATTAGAACAATTAAAATTACTTTTAGGATTAGAAAATAATGATTTGATTTTAATGGTTGCGGATTCTAAATATTCTGTCGTCAAGACTTCTTTAGGCGCTCTTCGCTGTAAGTTGGCAAAGGAATTAAATCTTATTGATAAGGAAGACTATCAATTGTTATGGGTGACAGAGTTCCCTTCTTTTGAATATAGTGAAGAGGAAAATAGATATGTTGCTTGTCATCACCCATTTACTGCTCCTCTTGATAGTGATGTTTCCAAACTTTTAAACGATAAAGCTCATTGCTATTCTAAAGCTTACGATATTGTTATAAATGGATATGAAGCTGGTGGTGGTTCTATTCGTATTCATGATGAAGCAGTTCAAAAAACGATGTTTGAAGCTCTACAATTGTCAGAAGAAGATATTAAAAATAAATTTGGCTTCTTTGTAGAGGCTTTGAAATATGGAACTCCTCCACATGGTGGTTTGGCTTTAGGATTAGATAGACTTACGATGCTACTTACTGGTACAGACAATATTCGAGATGTTATTGCTTTCCCAAAAACTGCTAGTGCTTCTTGCTTGATGAGTGATTGCCCTAATACTGTTGATTCTAATCAATTAAAAGAATTAGCAATTTCTATACAAAAATAAGTTGTGAATTTCACAACTTTTTGTTTAGAAGTATATTATTTTATATTTTTATGATATACTTATTATAAGAATTAAAGTAAAGGTTGGTGATATATATATGAACAACGATGAAAAATTAAAACAAAATGTAATTACTCATAAGTCATCAACAATTTCTAAGAAAAAAAAGAAATCGTCGAAAAGATTAACACAAGCAGATATAAAAAAATATTCTAATGGACAGATTGATCACGTTATTTTAAAAATCAAAGCTAAAGAAAGACAATATACAATTATTTCTGTAATAGCGGTTTTACTAATAACTTCTTTCATTTTGCTTCTATCATTTTCTTCTGTTCAAAAGGAAGAAGGTAGAATGGTATTTGAAGTAGAAAATTTAGAAATTCAATATCAATCTCATGGACAGGAATTAAGTAATATTGTTAGTCTTGTTAATTTACACCCGCTTTCAGATAAAGATGGATTAAAAACTGAAAAATATTCTTTTTCTGTAACCAATACAGGAAAGAAAAAATCTAGTTATCAAGTTTGCATTATCGATGATATAGAAATGATTGAATTGGATGAATGCTTTCAAAATCTTGTCGATCGAAAATTTGTTAAATACAGTGTAGATGGTAAAAACATTTTCCGTTTAACAGAAAATGAAGAGGATTGTATTATTGCGGATGATTTGGATCCTAATAAGACAAAAAAATATCAACTTAACTTTTTTATAAGTGAAGAATTTACAAAAATTAAAAATTCTCATTTTCACGCAAAGATTGTGGTAAAAAAAATAAATAAGGTAGCTCAATAACTACCTTATTTTATAAATTCCTTTATGATTTTATTTGTTATATAGGGATACTCTAAATAAGAAAAATGATGTGCGTAGGGAAATATAATGAGTGCAGAATCTTTTATGAGGATATTTGTTTTTATACCGTATTTTAAAGGTGTATCTTCATCTAATTTTCCCCATAGTATTAATGTCTCGCTACTTATTTCTTTTAGATAATCTTTTAAATCTTCATTGACAATGTTTTTGAATGTTTGGTGCATATGATTTGGAAGACTTTGATAATCGGAAGAAGCAAAATGATTTATTAGTTTCTGCCTTATAATTTGTTGTTTTAATTTTGGGAAAAATCTTATTATTTTTTTAAGAAACTTATATGTTTTTTCTCTAATAAATTGTTTTAATGTTTTGTTAGGTTTTATTCCAGCGGTATCAATCATAATTAGTTTGTCTATTTTTTCTTTATAATATCCTGTTAATAAAGTAGCAATTCTTCCACCAAATGAGTGGGCTATTATAATAGGGTTTTTTATATTGTTCTTTTCCATAAAATTTCTAATGATGTTTGTATAATCATATATGGTTAAGTCTTTATTTGGGGTAGGACTATTTCCAAATCCCGGATAATCTATTATGTATATAGTATAATCTTCTTTAAAAAAATGAATCATATTATAGAATGTTGTTCTATTATTTCCCCATCCTGGTAGAATGAGGATTGTTTTATCTTGATTTCCATATTTTTCAAAGTAAATGGAAACAGCATTATTACTAAAATACATATCTTTCACCTATGGTAATTTATGAGTAATTTTTAAATAAGTGAAAAAACTTGTATAATCCCAAGATTTTATGGTAAAATATTATTGTCAGAAAGATGCGAAACCGGCTTATATATAAAACCGACTAAATTTACGATACGGGAGCTTGGAACAGCTATTTGTGTTGAAAACCTATTTTGAATAGGGATCCTAATGATAGCGTATGGGCACCCACCTGTTTAATGCAGGTTTTATCGTGTGCTAGGACGCTCTTATCTGATTTTTTTATGGTTTATAAAAATCAATTGTGAAAGGAAGTATAAATAAAGTGCTTAGATTTTCTAGATTAGTCAAGTTGATTGGAGAAGAAAATGTTCGGATGCTTGGACAAAGAACAGTTCTTGTTCTAGGCTGTGGTGGTGTAGGTAGTTACGTTTGCGAGGCACTGGTAAGAAGTGGGATAGGGAAGATTATTATCGTCGATTTTGATTCTGTTGACGAAACAAATATTAATAGGCAGCTTATTGCTTTAGATTCTACAATAGGAAAATTAAAAGTTGATGTTTTAGAAAAAAGAATCAAGGACATTAATCCTTTGTGTCATGTCAAAAAAATAAAAGAATTTATTAATAAAGATAATTTAGATAAATTGTTTGAAAATAAAATTGACTTCTTTGTGGATGCTTGTGATACTATTAGTACAAAAAAAGAAATTATTAATAAATGTTTAAGCAAAAAAATAAAATTGATTTCTTCTATGGGAACTGGTAATAAATTGGATCCATCAAAGCTTTCTATTGTGGATATTAGGAAGACACAAAATGATCCTCTTGCTAGAATTATCAGAAAACATATAAAAGATTCTGGGATTAAGGATAAGATTATGGTTTTATCCTCAACAGAAGTTCCTATAAAAACAGGAGATAAAACTCCAGCATCTATATCATTTGTTCCTAGTGTAGCAGGGTTATTGATTGCTGGATATGTTATCAGGAATCTTTTGAATATGGAAACAAAAAACAAATAAGTTTGAAATCTTATTTGTTTTCCTAAATTGAAATTTCAACCGCACCACTTGGTGCGGCTTTTTTGATACAATAAAGGAGCCAATCCCGGCAAGGAGGCTCCTATATGAATTATACTCAACTAACCCCAGAAAAGAAAGCA
>Ga0310690_10003446_pt1 | contig 23706 bp, 20 predicted proteins | sample AusTroGonzalo_MG_2_FD_207661 | JGI IMG/M metagenome (GOLD analysis project Ga0310690, IMG submission 207661) | Bovine rumen microbial communities from tropical cattle in Woodstock, Queensland, Australia - Gonzalo_04 (v2) (version 2) | ecosystem: Host-associated > Mammals > Digestive system >... | reverse complement strand
GGCTGATTCCTGTACGCGATCGCTGGCAGGACCACTCATCACACAGTGGCTGGCACAGGCGCGCACCGTCACGGCACCATGCTCCTTCATCAGGTCGGCAGCCTTGGTGATGGTACCTGCCGTATCTACCATATCGTCGATGATCACGACATTCTTGCCTTCCACCTCACCGATGATCTGCATCGTGGCCACCACATTGGCGCGGGCACGGGTCTTGTTGCACAACACGAGTGGACAGCCGAAATACTTGGCATAGGTATTGGCTCGCTTCGAACCGCCCACATCAGGCGAGGCAATCACCAGATCGTCCAGTTTCAGCGACTCCAGATAGGGGATGATCACATTCGAGGCATACAGATGATCGACAGGTACATCGAAGAAGCCCTGAATCTGGTCGGCGTGCAGGTCCATTGTAATGACACGGTTCACACCAGCCGCACTCAACAGGTCGGCGACCAACTTGGCGCCAATACTGACACGGGGCTTGTCCTTACGATCCTGACGGGCCCATCCGAAATAGGGGATGACAGCATTGATGGTGCGGGCTGAGGCACGCTTGGCGGCGTCGATCATCAGCAGCAGTTCCATCAGATTGTCAGAGTTCGGAAAGGTGCTCTGTACAAGGAATACGTCACGTCCGCGAATACTCTCTTCGTATGATACGGCAAACTCACCATCCGAGAATTTGGTGATTTGCAACTGTCCTAACGGGCAGCCCAGACTTTGACAGATTCTTTCTGCCAGGTATTTCGTGGCTGTTCCCGAAAATACCATGTAGGAGTTCTTATCACTCATGTTTTTATGTATTATATGAATTAATCTATGGCCTTACGAAGTTTCTCAAAATGATTGAGCAACTCTTTGTAGTCGATTTCGTTGTGGATGTTGAAGCGATTCCACAGGTCACCGCAGATCACCACACCACCGAAGCCGAGATCCTTGGCATACTTGATGTTGTCGATGTTCATGCCGCCCAGGGCATACACCTTCTTGTCGATGAGCCCCTGACGAGAGGCCTCTTTCAGTTCCTCTTCAGTGAACGACTGCTTCTCGCTGGCCACTGTTTGACTGTCGAAGATAGACTGAAGGAACACGTAGTTAGATTGCTTCTTCGCTTCCTTGAGTTCGCTCACGGCATGGCACGTACGGCTGATGTTGCCCTTATAGCCTGAGGGAGGCTCCGTATGGGCATCGTCGATATGGATGCCGCGCAGGCGGTACTCCTCTTTCAGGTAGAAATGTCCGTGCACCGTGATCTTGCTGGCCAGACTGTCACCCAACAATGTCAGAAGGCGCTCAGAGTACAGGGGAGACGACCCGGGCTTGCACAGGTGGAGATTCTCAAGACCCTCCTCGAAAAGATCGACAAGAATCTTGTCTTCCTCAACGAAAAATGTAGGTCTGGTAATGACAATTAACTTCATTTCCTTATCTCTTTTCTCTTTCTAAAGTGCAAACTTACATAAAATTTTCGATAATCACATGACTTTAGGTAAAAAAATGGTTACGGAGGTGTTTTTTTAAGAAAAATGTCGTAATTTTGCACCCCGAAAGGGAGGAAAAAGGGTTAGAATTTGTAGTTTATAGTTTAAAGTTTATAGTTTAAAGAAATGAAAGCATTTGTATTTCCCGGACAGGGAGCACAGTTTGTAGGAATGGGTAAGGATCTGTATGATAACAACCCCCTGGCAAAGGAACTTTTTGAGAAGGCTAACGATATCTTAGGCTATCGCATCACGGACATCATGTTCGACGGTACCGATGAGGAACTGAAGCAGACGAAGGTGACGCAACCCGCAGTCTTTCTGCACAGTGTGATCTCTGCCCTCTGCATGGGTGAGGCCTTTGATCCCAAGATGACGGCTGGTCACTCCTTAGGTGAGTTCTCTGCCCTGACGGCTGCTGGTGCCCTGAGTTTCGAGGATGGTCTGAAACTGGTCTATGCCCGTGCTATGGCTATGCAGAAGGCCTGTGAGGCACAGCCCTCAACGATGGCTGCTATCATCGCCCTGCCCGACGAGAAGGTCGAGGAGGTTTGCGCCGAGGTGAGCAAGATGGGTAAGGGTGTCGTTGTTCCTGCCAACTATAACTGTCCTGGACAGTTGGTGATCTCTGGTAACGTGGAGGCCATCGAGGAGGCTTGCGAGCAGTTGAAGGCCGCAGGTGCCAAGCGTGCACTGGTGCTGAAGGTGGGTGGTGCTTTCCACTCTCCGCTGATGCAGCCCGCCAAGGACGAACTCCAGGCTGCTATCGAGCAGACGGAGATCAAGACCCCGAAGTGTCCTGTCTATCAGAATGTGGATGCTAAGCCTCACACTGATCCCGCTGAGATCAAGGCTAACCTCATTGCCCAGTTGACAAGTTCCGTGCGTTGGACGCAGAGCGTACAGAATATGATTGCCGACGGTGCTGACGACTTCACGGAGTGTGGACCTGGTAAGGCCCTTCAAGGTATGATTGTGAAGATCAACAAGGAAGTTGCTGCCCATGGCATCGAATAAGCATATCATCTATCAGGTTTTCACCCGCCTCTATGGTAATCGGAACACCACCCGCAAGAAGAATGGTTCCTTAGCCGAGAACGGATGTGGAAAGATGAACGACTTCACGCCCAGCACCCTGAACAAAATCAGGGAGATGGGCGTGAGCCATATATGGTACACAGGTATCATCCGCCACGCCACGCAGACGGACTACACAGCCTACGGCATTCCCAAGAATCATCCTGCCATCGTAAAGGGTAAGGCAGGCTCGCCCTATGCCATTACCGATTACTATGATGTCGATCCCGACCTCGCTACAAACGTTGATAAGCGCATGCAGGAGTTTGAGGCCCTCATCGAACGTACCCATAAGGCAGGTATGAAGGTGATCATCGACTTCGTGCCCAACCATGTGGCGCGCCAGTATCACTCCATCTGCAAGCCTGAGGGCGTGAAGGATTTGGGTGAGGACGATAACCCGCAGAATGGCTTCGATCCCCAGAACAACTTCTATTACTGTCCGGGTCAGCGCTTTACGCCTTATTTCGATCTCTATCATGGAGAGGCTGAGCCCTATAACGAGGAACCTGCCAAGGCTACGGGCAATGACTGTTTCCACAATGCACCGGGCATGAACGACTGGTACGAAACGGTGAAACTGAACTATGGCCTTGATTATTATGGCGGTAGGGTAGGTCACTTCAAGCCGATCCCCGACACATGGGGTAAGATGACGGATATCCTGCTCTTCTGGGCCCGTAAGGGGGTTGATGGCTTCCGCTGTGACATGGCGGAGATGGTGCCTGCCGATTTCTGGCGCTGGGCCACCGATAAACTGAAGTTTGTCTATCCCGATGTCATTTTCATTGGTGAGGTCTATAATCCTGCAGAATACCGCAACTATCTGGCTGCAGGCTTCGATTACCTCTACGACAAGGTTGGTATGTACGACACGCTGCGCGAGGTGATGTGCGGCCATCAATCCACGCACGCCATTACAGGTGCCTGGCAGCAGACCGACGATATCCGTGACCACATGCTCTATTTCCTTGAGAACCACGACGAACAGCGCATCGCCAGTAGTTTCTTCGCTGGTGATGCCCGCAGAGGCATTCCCGGACTGGTCGTCTCGGCCCTGCTTCAGCAGAATCCCGTGATGATTTACTTCGGTCAGGAATACGGTGAACGCGGTATGGACAAGGAAGGCTTCAGTGGCAACGACGGACGTACTACGATCTTCGACTATTGGAGCGTGGATACGATGGTGCGCGCCCTCGGGCATAAACTCACCAAGGATCAGAAGGCGCTCTCCCTTATATATAATAAGGTATTGAACATCGCCCGCACGGAGAAGGCTGCCGTCGAAGGTGTTGCCTTCGACCTGATGTATGTGAACGGTGATTACCACCGTCAGTATGCTTTCTTGCGCAAGGCAGGTTCCGAGGTGCTGCTCGTGGTGGCCAATTTCGACGATCTGCCTGCCACGATGGATGTCACGATCCCCGCCCATGCCTTCGACTACCTGAAACTCAAGGAGCGCAAGAGCGTCACAGCCATCGACCTGCTCAGTGGCAAGGAGATCAAACGCACGCTGACGCGCGACTGCTACGTATCCGTTGACCTCGAGCCCCTCGGTGCCGTCGTCCTTAAGTTCAAGGCATAAAGGCACAACGGGGTAGCCTCGTTTGGGCTTACAGCAAAACAAGTTGTTTTGGTTTGAAAGGAGATATCTCTTCAAGTGTTTTACACTATCTCTTTGACAGCAAAACAACTTGTTTTGGTTTCAGAGATTCCTGAAACACCTGTAAATAAAGGCATTTCCGAGCATGTAAAGTCGCGTGATGGTAAGTGATGCTTTTCATTTTACCATCACTCGTGTAACAATCAATAAATGAGCGTGTTACAAAGAAAGTGATGCTTTTGCCATTTTTTACTACTTTTTTTTGAAGACAAAAAGGAACTAGTGTGGTTGCAGAAAGTTATTGTTTATCCCAACTTAATTATTATGGGTAAAAGTTTGGTGGATTCACTGAATTGCCTTATCTTTGCAGCCATCAAACGAAAACAGTCATAGTTCATGGCAGAAGATTATATTCTGAACGAGCATAACAAAGAAGAGTTTCCGCCTGCGCATACGGCGGAACACCTTTTGAATCAGACGATGATCCGCCTGTTTGGCTGTGAGCGTTCGTATAATGCTCATATCGAACGTAAGAAGAGCAAGATGAGTTTCCACATCGACCATAAACCGAGTAAGCAGGAGGAGAAGGAGATCGAGCGCAGGATGAATGAGTTGATCGACGAGGATCTGCCAGTGACCTTTGAGTTCGTGACCATCGACGAACTGCCTGAGGAGGTGGATGCCAACCGTCTGCCAACGGATGTCTCTGAGACGATCCGTCTGGTGAGGATTGGCGACTACGACGTCTGTCCGTGTATCGGTAAGCACGTGAGAAGTACGTCGCAGATAGGACGCTTCGAGATGCTCGGCACCAATTGGGACGAGCACGAGCATTCGTTCAGGGTGAGGTTCAAGATTATTGCTTGAAACTTACTCGCATGAACACGGGATAGTGGTCGGAATAACTGAGTTCTTTCTTGTAGTATGTGATACCTTCCATGTCTTTGCTATGGAAGATATAGTCGATGCGCACGTTCTTTTTGCCACGGAAGGTGTTCATATAGCCGCTGCCGCACTCCTTGAAACCGTCGATCTTGTCGCCTAACATGGTGTTATAGACATAGGAGTAGGGTACATCGTTGAAGTCGCCGCACACGATAATGGGTGCTTCTGTTTCCTTCATGTCCCTGGCCAATATCTCGGCCTGTGTGGAACGTGCTATCATACCTACCGTATAGTTCCCGTAGAGGGCATTGATCAAGGTGTTGTTCTGCACATCCAAACCCTTGCTTTGCTGTTTGGCTACACGGTGGAGCGTACCGTTGATGCCCGTGGTTTCCAGATGAGCATTATAGACGCGGTAGATGTCGTCGTTGACTTTGATTTCTGCCCACATGGCACTGTTGGTCGTCATCTCAAACTGGATGTTCTTGGAATTGACGATGGGATATCGGCTGTAGATCACCATATCGCTCTGGCCAACGGCACTGTATGGGAAATACTCTTTATAGGAGTCGGAGTTCCGTTTGTCGCCAGCATGGTCGTTGTATTCCTGGAAACAGGCGATATCCACTTTCTGCTTCTTCATCTCCGAGAGAATATCCTGAGCCATGAATCCAGATGTCTCACGGCCGAACTTGGCCACGTTGTAGGTGGCGATTTTCAGACCTGGTTTGGCATCGGCTTTCTCATCCTGTGAGCCGAACTTATAGATGGTGCTAATGTATGGGATGCAGCACAGGATTGTGATCAACGGCATACAGGCCCAGTGGAAACGACGCAGCACCAGCCAGTAGATGAGGAAAGCGGCATTGCAGATGATCAGCGGTGGTAGCGCATAGACCAGCATGGCTCTGGCTGTATTGCCGCCAGGCATTACATCTCCTCCGAAAAGACCCGTGAATGTGAAGATCATCAACAGGAAGGTGATGATAAGCATCATGAATGAGAAGTATTTCTGTACTGCGAGTTTACCCATGTTACAAGATGAATAATGGTATTATGATTCCAGATATTTCTTGACGATTTCGATGAGGTTCTCTACCTTGAAAGGTTTGGCCATGAACTCGTCGCAGCCGGCTGCTTTCGCTTCACGGATGTTCTCTTCGAAAGCGTAGGCACTCAGGGCGATGACTGGGGTGGAGGTAGAGACTTCCTTGATGATGCGCGTGGCGTCCAGACCGTTCATCTCCGGCATACGGATATCCATGAGAATCAGGTCGGGTTTCTCGTCTTCGTTGAGGGTGACGGCCTCAATGCCATTGTGGGCGCGCAACAGTTTATAGCGTTTCTGTAGCACGATCTTCACCAGTTCATAGTTGCTGTCTTCATCCTCGGCCACCAATATTTTCTTCATGTCAAGGTCGTCAGGACGTCCGCTGATACGGATGGTACGCACATTCGTCGTCGTGGTGGTCTTGGCCTGGTTAACACCTCCGATGGTGCCTTCGAAAGGCATGACAAACGTGAAGAGAGAACCTTTGCCTTTCTCGGACTCGACGGAGATGGTGCCACCCAATTTCTCTACAATGATCTTACAGAGTGGCAAGCCAAGACCGTAGCCGTTCTTGTTGGTCTCTGCATCTCGGGAGACATAGGTCTCAAAGATATGGGCAATGTCTTCCTTGGCAATGCCAGAACCCGTATCCTGAACGAAGAACTGGATGTTCTGGCCGTCGTCGAGTACCTTATAGCCATAACTGATGGTGCCTGACGATGTGTGCTTCAGGGAGTTGCTGATCAAGTTTGAGAATACCTGCGTCAAGCGATTGGCATCCGTATTGAAGGTGACAGGCATCAAGGGCTTGCGCCACTCTAACTTCACAGCGTCTGGACAGCGGAACTTGAACAGGTTCTTGATACCTGCGCACAGTTCGTTCAGATCAGTCTCGGCTTTCTTCATGACGATCTCGCCTGATTCTACCCTTGACAGATCCAATATCTCATTGACCAGACTCTGAAGACGGTTATTATTGCTCTCAATGATCTCGAAGAATTTCATGCGGTCTTCTTGGGAATCTGTCTCCACGATGACTCTCGAGAATCCTTCGATGGCATTGAGTGGTGTGCGTATCTCATGACTCATGTTTGCGAGGAAAAGGGACTTCATCTTGCTGGCATTCTCTGCCTTTTCAGCCTTTTCTTCGTATTCCTTCAGTTTCTTATTCGCAATCGCTAACTGCTCATTGACAAGTAGCAGTTTACGATTGGCGTCAGCAAACTTCTGTAATAGAATCTCTTTTTCCTCTTTTTCCATCTTAGGTTTTAAAAAACACTATGTGCCTGCAAAATTAATAAATAATTTTGAATTGCATGCAAAATATTCAGTTTTTTTTCAACTTCTTTTCGCTTTTTCCCATGCACCGTTCTTTCCATGGTTTCTCAGATAGACCATTCCGCGAAAGACATTCAGGTTCATGAAGACGAAATAATAGGCTGCATAGAGTAACTTGTTCTTGTGCCCATATCGATTCTGGATCCACCCTGCAAAAGCCATCAGGTAGAAGAGTAATTGCAGACCCAGTATGATGGTATAGAGCGGATGGCAGCCTAAGGCCACCAGTGCGATGTTGATGATCAGCAACATCACCATCGCTATTGGTGTGATACTCCAGCGAAGTACACGGTGGCTGACGTATTGGAAGGTCACCAGCGGCTGATGGAAGGGGTTGAGCATGCTTCTGAGCCACCAGATGCTCTGCAGACCTCCTGCCGCGATACGCCGTTTGCGCTTTGACTCCTCATGGATATTGGCAGAACCGTATTCCTGGGCATAGGCCTCGGGCGCGTAGGCGATACGCTTGCCGTCCCTGACCACATACATCGACATCATGAAATCATCGAGTAGGGCTTCGTCGGGTACCTCCCTGACGAGGGTGGGGTCGATGGCATAGAGTTCTCCAGCAGCACCCATCGTAGAGTAGAGTTCGCTGTCCCATTTTTTCAAGGTACTCTCGTAGCGCCAGTAAAGTCCTTCGCCCTCGGCGGCCATCTCACCATCCTTCCTGGCAGCGACGCGCTTTTCTCCTGAGACACAACCCACCGTCGGATCCATGAATAGACGGGCAATCTCGCGCAGAGCACCGGCGTTGAGCATGGTATTGGCATCTGTGAAGGTCACATAGCGCGTCTGGAGTTCCTGGAGTCCATGCTTCAGGGCGGCGGACTTGCCTCTGCGCTCGGGACTGAACACGATATCTACTTCTGGATAGGCTTTCAGCAGTTCGTTGGTACGGTCATTGCTGCCATCGGTGACCCACATGATACGGAATTTTTCTTTGGGATAATCAATGGCCAGGGTGTTCTCCATCTTTTCTGCGACAACATCCTCCTCGTTGTAGGCGCAGATCATCAGGGTCATGGTGGGCAACTCCTCATCATTCGGCAGGGCGGCCTTCAAGGGTTTCCCCTTGAAGAACCGTTTGAGCCGGATGAGGATGTATAAAATTATTCCATACCCGAGATAGGTGTAGAACACGATGAGCAGACAGGCCCAGAACAGAATTTTTAGTGTCAACATGGAATGGGCTTTTGAGGGTTACTTCGTTTCTATTTCCTCCTGCATGTCGATGAACTGTCGATCTTCGTCGTAGAACTCATATTGCAGGAAGGCCAGTTTCTGAGAGGGGATCACACGGACACCGAGTCCGTATTTCAACTGCCATTGCCGTTTCAGGCTGAACATGCCTTTGTTGATATAGGCGGCCACGTAGGGATGTACGTGCAGGTAGAACTTGCGGATTCCGATCTTATTGACAAGGGTGTCAATCTTGCTCTCTAATGTATCCGTAAACAGGATACTCGACTTGATAGTTCCTTTTCCGAAACAGGTGGGGCAGGTCTCTTCGACATTGACGCTCATGGCAGGACGCACACGTTGACGGGTGATCTGCATCAGTCCGAACTTCGAGAGCGGCAGGATATTGTGCTTGGCACGGTCCTTCTGCATGTTCTTGCACATCCGCTCATAGAGCATCTGGCGGTCTTCGGGCAGTTTCATGTCGATGAAATCCACGATGATGATACCACCCATGTCTCGCAGTCTCAACTGACGGGCCAGTTCATCGGCAGCGCCGAGGTTGGTCTCGAGGGCGTTAGCCTCCTGGTCGTTCTCCTTCTTGATGCGGGTGCCACTGTTCACGTCAACCACATGCATCGCCTCCGTATGTTCGATAATCAGATAGGCACCATGTTTGTAGTTGACCGTCTTGCCGAAGCCTGATTTCAACTGTTTGGTAACACCGAAGTTGTCGAAGATAGGCACTGTGCCGCTATAGAGCTTCACAATCTCCTTCTTCTCCGGAGCAATAAGCCCCAGGTAGTTCTTGATTTCCTCGAAGATACCGCTGTCATTGACGTGAATGCCGTCGTAAGTGGGATTGAACAGATCACGAAGTAGTGCCACGGCTCTGCTTTCCTCCTCAAAGCACAGTTGCGGGCGCTCTGTTGTCTTCTGCACCTTCGTGATGGCATCTTCCCACCGTTTCAGCAGGATCTTCAGTTCGGCATCGAGTTCGGCGGCACGCTTACCTTCTGCTACCGTGCGCACGATGACACCGAAGTTCTTCGGTTTGATACTCTGGATCAGTTGTTTCAGACGACTGCGCTCTTCGCCACGCTTGATCTTCGTGGAGACAGAGATGCTATCGTCGAAGGGAATGAGAACCAGATAACGACCAGCGAAACTGAGTTCACATGTCAGACGTGGTCCCTTCGTGTTGATGGGCTCCTTGACGATCTGAACAAGCAATTCCTGTCCCACCTTCAGTGTGGTAGCAATGCTGCCTTCCTTCTTAAGGGGCGGCTGAATATTGGCTTTCTGGATGGGATAGAGTTTCTTGCGGTCGCTGGCTACCTGTTTCAGGTATTTCTCGTAAGAGTAAAATTGAGTCCCTAAGTCAAGATAATGCAGGAAGGCCACACGCTCTGCGCCGACATCGACAAAACAGGCGTTGAGTCCGGGCATCAGTTTCTTTACCTTTGCCACGTAGATGTTACCCACCGAGAACGACACCGTGCGCTGCTCCTGCTGGTATTCTACCAACTGCTTGTCTTCGAGCAGGGCAATGGAGATGTCTTTCGGCTGAACATCAATGATTACTTCACTTGTCATTTTATCTTGGGGATTGTCGTTAAAACTCGAAAGGGTGTGCCGCTATTCTCTTTGAATAGTCCGGCACACTCCTTTCATTTCTCTTGTCTGTCACGGCAAGTGCTTACTTGCTCTTGTGACGATTCTTGCGCAGTCTCTTCTTACGCTTGTGGGTTGCCATCTTGTGGCCCTTCTTTTTCTTTCCGTTTGGCATAATACTACTATGTTTAATTGTTAATTACTTCATTTTCTCAACGAAACTCTTCGAGGGCTTGAATGCCGGGAAGTCATGGGCGTCGATGATGATCGTCGTGTTCTTGGAGATGTTACGTGCGGTCTTCTGGGCGCGACGCTTCACAATAAATGTACCGAATCCTCTCAGATAGACGTTCTCCTTGTTCTCTGCCAGGCTCTGGCGAATCTCTTCCATGAAGGCTTCCACTGTGGTGGCTACATCCTTTTTGGCTACACCTGTCTCGTCAGCAATTTTGTTGATGATTTCTGCCTTTGTCATTTCTTTATTTCTTTATAAATCCTTTATATTAATAATGTGTAAAACCGATAATCTTCGATTTCGGACTGCAAAGTTACTGTTTTTCAGTGAGATACCGAAATATTTTCGCACTTTTTTTCAAAAAAAGGCTTTTTTTGCTAAATACTGATACCGAAGTCCTGTTTTATCTCATTCATTACAAAGGTACTTTCCAGTGATGCCAGACTCTCAATCTCACCCAGTTTGTTGAGTACAAACTCCTGGTATTGCTTCATGTTGGCAGCCCGTACTTTCAACAGATAATCATAGTTTCCTGAGGTGTTGTAGCATTCCGTCACCTCAGGGATTCGCATGATGCGACGAGCGAAACTGTCCGCAATCTCGTGGTTGATCTGCTTTAACTTCACCTTGCAGAATACGAGCAGACTCTGGTTCAGTTTCTCCGGATCCAGTACGGCGACGTACTTACGGATATACCCCAGTCGTTCGAGGCGCTTCTGGCGCTCGAAGACGGGGGTAGGGGTCAGATGAACGGCTTCTGCCAGTTCTTTCGTGGTCAGTTTCGCGTTTCTTTGCAGTGTTCTGAGTATCTGCAAGTCGGTTTCATCAAGTGTTTCTGCCATATTGAGGATATTATGTTAGTCTTCTTTGACGATGGGATAGAGTTCGATGAACTCGCCCTGATGGTTCTGTCCGTCGTTGATGAGTTCTGCCATCTTCTCGCCCACAGTCTCAATGTCGTGGAAGCCGGGCAGTGCCATGTTACCATTCAGGTCGGTGGTGGTGGGACCCGGGTGAACGGAGAAGATCTCTAACGGGGTGTTGCTCTGTTGGAACTCAATGGCCATCACACCCATCATCGCGTTCTGGGCGGCCTTGCTGGTGACATAAGCGAGGGGATGCCAGTAGGGACTGATCTCTGAAGGTACGGTGACGTTGATAATACGGCCCTGGTTCTTGGTGAGCAGGGGCAGCAGAGCCTTGGTCAGGGCGAATGTGCCGATGAAGTTCACGTCGAGGGTCACCTTGATGTCGCTGATCTCTGTGTGCAGACTATCCACGCTCATGTCACCAGGAATACCGGCATTGTTTACGAGCAGGGTTAACTCTGGATATTTTGCATTGATCTCCTTGGCGGCCTGTTCGATGTTGGTGAGGTCGCGTAGTTCGATATTCACCCAACCCAACACGTCAATGCCAGCAGATTTCAGTTCACTGATGGCTTTCTCTGCACGCTGTCCGTCGCGTGCGCCAATAATGACCTGCCAACCACTCTTTCCAAGATGTTTGGCGATTCCGAATCCGATGCCCTTATTGGCACCTGTTACTAAAACAATCTTTTTCATACCTTATTTATATTATATATTAATGGTTTGTTTCTGGCTGCAAAGGTACGAATAAATTCACAGAATAGAGGCTTTTTATGGCCTTATTTTTGCAACAAAGGCAACAATTTGGAATTTTATTCTGCGTAAAGGTGGAAAAAGGGATGTGATAAGATAATTATTTTGTAATTATGTCACAATAAAGGTGTATCTTCTGAATATTAGAAGAAATTTGGTTGATAATTCTAAAGTTCGTACCTTTGCACCCAGAAAGGAATAACATTAAACATTAAATAAAAGAAAGGACAAGATTATGAGTACAAAGAATTATCGTTTTGAGACACTGCAACTTCATGTAGGCCAAGAACAGGCTGACCCCGCAACCGATGCACGTGCAGTACCTATTTATCAGACCACGTCGTACGTGTTCCGTAACTCCCAGCATGCCGCCGACCGTTTCGGCCTCCGCGACGCAGGTAATATCTATGGTCGTCTGACCAACTCGACTCAGGGTGTGTTTGAGGATCGTGTGGCTGCCCTTGAAGGTGGTGTGGCTGGATTGGCTGTGGCCTCTGGTGCTGCTGCTATCACCTACGCCCTGCAGAACATCGCACAGGCTGGTGATCATATCGTCGCTGCCGACAATCTCTATGGTGGTTCCTATAACCTCATTACCCACACACTGGCTACACAGGGCATCACCAATACCATTCTGAACGTGAATGATCTTGAAGCCCTTGAGGCTGCCATCCAGCCCAATACGAAGGTGGTGTATGCCGAGACCTTCGGCAATCCCAACTCCGACGTGCTCGACCTCGAAGGTGTGGCTGCCGTGGCCCATAAGCATGGCATTCCGTTCATCGTCGATAACACCTTCGGCACACCGTACCTGATCCGTCCGTTGGAGCATGGCGCAGATATCGTGGTACACTCGGCAACGAAGTTCCTCGGTGGTCACGGTACCTCCTTAGGTGGTGTCATCGTGGATGGTGGTAAGTTCGATTGGAAAGCCAACCCTGATAAATTCCCCACACTGGCCAAGCCCGATCCCTCCTATCATGGCATTGTGTTTGCCGACGCTGTAGGTGCAGCAGCCTACGTTACCCGTATCCGTGCCGTCATCCTGCGTGATACCGGTGCCGCCATCTCTCCGTTCAACGCCTTCATCCTGTTGCAGGGTGTAGAGACACTGAGTCTGCGTGTGGAGCGTCATGTGGAGAACGCCCTGAAAGTGGTGGATTTCCTGAAGAACCATCCGAAGGTGGCTGCTGTGCATCATCCTGCTCTGGAGAGTCATCACGACCACAAACTGTATCAGAAATACTTCCCCAAGGGTGCTGGTTCGATCTTCACCTTTGAGATCAAGGGTGGACAGGAAGAGGCCTGGAAGTTCATTGATGCCCTGCAGATCTTCTCCCTATTGGCTAATGTGGCCGATGTGAAGAGTCTGGTGATCCATCCTTACACCACCACACACTCACAACTCTCACCAGAGGAACTGGCTGAACAGCATATCACACCTGCTACCATCCGTCTGAGTATTGGTACAGAGCATATCGACGATATCATCGACGATCTGTCACAGGCCTTGGAGAAAGTATAAGGCCTACTCCCTTTCTTCCGTAGCCTCAGCGTTGTGCTGTGGCAGGGGCTCTTCTTTGAGTTCATCAGGTGATGGGGTCTTCCCAGGACGAGGCAGAGGATTGCCGAAATCGTCGTAGAAGATCGCATCACCTGGTTCTATATCCATAGCCAGCGAATCGACACCGATGGAGTCGGAGTCGGCAGGGGCCTGGAAGTAACCGCCACAGTCGTACATCGCACTCTGCAGGTCAAGATCGCGGGGAGCACTGAACTTACAACGGTATTGCTTGAAGGCAGGGTCGTTCAGGACGGATCCTAAGAAGTAGCCACAGATAGGCAGAGCCGTACGGTTTCCTTGTCCGAGCATACCTGTACGGAAGTGGATACTGCGGTATTCGCCGCCTACCCATGCGCCAACCACCAACTTAGGTGTGGTACCGATGAACCAGGCATCAGAATGGTTGTTGGAGGTACCTGTCTTACCGCCGAAGTCGGTATCGGCAGCCTTGTCGTAACCCACGAATCCCATCAGACGGGAACTGGTACCGCTCATACCGCCCTTCAACAACTGTTGTACGAGGAAGGCGGAGCGATAGGGAATCACCTGACGGGCTTCTGTCGGCGCCTCATAGATGACGTTACCGTCGCGGTCTTCAATCTTTGCCACCAGTACGGGGTCGATATGCTTACCGTCGTTCACGGGGGTACAGTAGGCATTGACCATCTCCAACAGGTTGACATCGCTGGCACCTAATGTCAGTGAGGGCGTGGGGTCGAGTTTCGACTTGATGCCCATGTCGTGGGCGGTCTTGACGATATTGTCGATGCCGCACTCCTGTCCGAGACGGACGGCTACTGAGTTGACGCTCATGGCGAAGGCCTGTTTCAGGGTGATATCGACACCAGAGAAGCGTCCGTCGGCATTGGTGGGTGCCCATGTCACCTCCTTACCGTGATCCATCACCTTCATCGAGAAGAACTCATCCTTACGGGTGTCGCAGGGTGTGGTGCCCTGGTTCATGGCCTCTGTATAGACAAAGAGTTTGAAGGTGGAGCCAGGCTGGCGCATGGCCGTCACCTTATCGTACTTCCAGGAGTGGAAGTCGATGTCGCCCACCCAGGCTTTCACATGTCCTGTCTGTGGCTCCATCGCTACAAAACCGCAGTGCATGAAGCGTACCATATAACGGATGGAGTCCATCGTAGAGAGTTCCTTCACCACCTGTCCTTTCTCGTAGTCGAACACCTTGACGGGGTGGGGCAGGTTCAGGTAGTAGTTGATGGAATCCTCATTGCCGTCGTATTTCTTCGACAGGTACTTATAGACGGGCTGTCGCTTGGCGATATCCTCAATGAAGTTCTTGATCTCTACATGCCTTTCATCCTGCCAGGGGTTGATACTTCCCCAGTGGCTGTTGAAGGTCTGCTGCACCTGTTTCATCTGTTTGACGGCAGCCTCCTCGGCATATTTCTGCATACGGCTGTCGATGGTGGTATAGATCTTCAGCCCTTCAGTGTAGAGGGCGTTGCGGTTGTCAAAGTATTCCTCGCACCAGTCTTTCAGATAGTCAGCCACGGCCTCACGGAAATAGTTGGCATCGCCGTCATAGGCACTCTCCACACTGTAGTCGAGTTTGATACCAAGCACTTTCAGAGAGTCACACTCCGCTTGGGTGAGGTCTCCATGTTGGCACATGAGGTCGAGGACGATGTTGCGTCTCTTGAGCGAATTATCCGGGTTGATGAGGGGATTATAATAGGTGGTGGCCTTGAGCATGCCCACGAGGATGGCGGCATTCTCTGGGGTCAGATCCTGGGGCTTGCAGTTGAAGTAGGTCTTGCACGCCGTTTTGATGCCGAAGGCGTTGGAACCGAAATCCACGGTATTGGCATACTGCGTCAGGATCTCGTTCTTGGTGAAGAAGAACTCGAGTTTGTAGGCCGTGATCCACTCCTTACTCTTCATGATGAGCATCTTCAACCCCGGGATGCTTCCCAACAGCCCTGTGGAGTATTCACTTCGTGTACGGAAAAGGTTCTTAGCCAACTGTTGGGTGATGGTGGAGGCCCCTCGGGCGTCGCGGTGGAGGATATATTCCTTCAGTACGGCGGCAAAGGCAGTATAGTCGATACCGTTATGCGAGTAGAAGCGCTCGTCTTCGGTATCTATCAGGGCTTTCCAGAACACGGGGTTCACCTCCTCGTAGGTGACGGGGGTACGGTTCTCGCTGAAGAACTTGCCAATCATCTTACCATCGGCACTGTAGATCTGTGAGGCGGCAGCCGGACGCTTGTTCTTGATGGTTGACATCGATGGTGACTTACCGAAGAGCCAGAGGAAGTTGATATCCACGGCTCCTAAATACAGGAAGAATGTCACGATGAGCGAAGCGATGATCGTGATCGTCTTGATATACCATGGCCGTCCTTTATACAGGCTCTTATACCATGACCATGCCTGTTTGATCCACTGCCAGATACGACTGGTTATTTCGAAAAACTTCTGCTTCATTTCTGTGATATGTAGTTAATAATCGTTTCTTTATCGTCAGGATGAAACCACCTGATCTGTTCATCTTTCTTATACCATGTCAGTTGTTTGCGGGCATAGCGGCGGGTGTTCCCCTTGATACGCTCTACGGCCTCTTCGAGTGACCATCGTCCGTCGATGTAGTCGAACAACTCTTTATAGCCCACCGTGTTCAGGGCATTGAGATGACGTTGCGGATAGAGGTTTTGCACCTCATCCAATAACCCTTCGGCCATCATCTGATCCACCCTTCTGTTGATACGCTCATACAACTCCTCGCGAGGTCGGTTCAGACCTATCTTGATGATGCGGAATGGACGCTCCCGTTTTTCCCGTTTACGGAACGAGGTGTAGGGCTTGCCTGTCATGGTGCAGATCTCAAGGGCATGCACCACACGACGGGGATTCTGACGATCGACGATGTCATAATACTCAGGATCGAGGATTTTCAGTTCCTCACATAGCTTTTCCAGTCCTTCTTTTGCCAACCTTTTCTTCATCAAGTCTCGTGTCGCGTCATCAATGGTGGGAATGTCGTCGATACCATCACATACGGCGTCGATATACATCATACTGCCACCTGCCATCAGGGCATAGTCATGCGATTGGAACTGTTGGTCTAACAACTCGAGAACCTGCTGTTCAAAGAGCGATGCACTGTAGTAGTCTTCCAACCCTAAGATTCCCACGAAATAATGCTTGACTTCTTGCATCTGTTCTTCTGTGGGTCGGGCGGTACCGATCTTCAATTCCAGGAAGATCTGTCTGGAGTCGGCATTGATGATGGGAATGTCAAAGTGCTTGGCGATATCCAGACAGAGCGCCGTTTTCCCGACGGCAGTTGGTCCGGTAATGACTATCAGCGTCTTATTCAACGGTCAGATGTCTGTTATCTGATAACGCCGCGCTTGGAGTTCTCGATGAAGGAACAGATATATTCCACCTCCTTGGAATCGGGGAACTGTTCGCGAGCCATGGCCACGCCATCTTTCATCACACCTTGGGAATAGATAATGCGATAGGCCTCGTGGATGGTATCGATGGTCTCGCGGGGGAATCCTCTGCGGCGCAGACCGACGAGGTTGACACCAGCGTAACGGATGGGTTCCTTGCCAGCAATGACGTATGGAGGAATATCCATACTGGTGCGTGAGCCTCCTTGGAACATCACATAACTGCCTACACGGATGAACTGATGGAACAGACAGGTGGCAGAGATGATGGCAAAGTCATCGACCACCACCTCCCCGGCAAACTTCGTGGAGTTGCCGATGATACAACCATTGCCGATGACACAGTCGTGAGCCACATGCATGTTCTCCATCAACAGATTCCCGTTGCCTACGACAGTCTTGCCTTTGGAGGCTGTACCACGCGAGATAGTGACGTTCTCACGGATGGAGTTGTTGTCTCCGATCTCACAGGTTGTCTCCTCGCCCTGGAACTTCAGGTCCTGAGGCTTGGTGGAGATACTGGCACCTGGGAAGAACTCATTGCCGTTGCCGATGCGGGCACCGAAATGAACCGTCACATTGTTGAGGAACTTATTATTATCGCCTATCACGACGTTCTTGTCGATGACACAGAACGGACCGATGATGTTGCCGTCACCGAGTTTCGCCTCGGGGTCAACAACTGCCATGGGATGTATCTGATTTGCCATATCTTATTTGTTCTTTACGATTTGGGCTGTGAATGTTGCTTCGGCTACCACCTGGTCGCCTACGAAGATATAACCTTTCATAGAGGAGATGCCGTGGCGGACAGGAGCCAGCAGTTCCACCTTGAAGATCAGTGTGTCACCAGGAACCACCTTCTTACGGAACTTGACGTCATCAATCTTCATGAAGTAGGTGCTCCAGCGCTCAGGCTCTTCAAGGGTGTTGAGTACTAAAAGACCACCGCACTGTGCCATCGCCTCAATCTGAAGGACACCAGGCATGACGGGCTCCTGAGGGAAGTGCCCCTGGAAGAAAGGCTCGTTGGCCGTGATGTTCTTGATACCGACAATGGTCGTGGCACCCAGTTCCACTACCTTATCTACCAACTGCATAGGATAGCGGTGGGGCAGTAGTTCGCGGATGCGGTTCACGTCCATCACCGGCTCCTCGTTGGGGTCATAGATAGGTGCCTGGATCTCGTGCTTGCGGATCTCCTTGCGCATCAGACGGGCAAACTTATTATTGATGGTATGACCGGGACGGGTGGCAATGATCCTTCCCTTGATGGGCTTGCCGATGAGGGCCATATCACCGATAATGTCGAGCAACTTATGACGTGTACACTCGTTGTCCCACTGCAGGGGCTTGTGTTGGATGTAGCCCAACTCCGTAGCATCGCGGTGCTCCACACCCAGCATGTCTGCCAACATGTCGAGACGCTCCTGAGTGGTCTGACGCTCGTAGATCACAATGGCGTTGTCGAGGTCGCCGCCCTTGATGAGGTTAGCCTGTAGCAAGGGCTCGATGTCACGCACGAAGACGAATGTACGGGCGCTGGCAATCTCACTGATATATTTCTGTTGATTGTCAATGGTGGCGAACTGCGAATTGATAAACTTCGATTCAAACGAACACATGGCCGTGATCGAGAATTCCTCGTCGGGGAGGATGGTGATGCACGAACCGCTCTGTTCGTCCTTCACTTCAATCTTCTTACGGATGACATAGAAGTCCTTGGGGGCATTCTGTTCCTCGATGCCGATCTCTTGGATCTTCTCTACATACTTGATGGCAGAGCCGTCGAGGATCGGGAACTCAGGACCATTCACCTGAATCAGACAGTTGTCGATGCCGAGGGCGTAAAGGGCGGAAAGACCGTGTTCGACGGTAGATACCTTCGCATCGCCCTTGCCTAAAACCGTGCCACGCTGGGTGTCAACCACGTTTTCTGCGACAGCATCAATCACAGGCTCTCCTTCCAGGTCAATGCGCTGGATCTTATAGCCTGTATTTTCAGAAGCAGGATTAAATGTAACAGTAAGGTTCAAACCAGTATGCAGTCCTTTACCAAAGAGTGAAAAACTGCCTTTCAGTGTCTTTTGTTTCATATCTCGTTATTTCTTTTTCAGTTCATCAATTTCTTTTTGCAGGGCGGCAATCTGGCGGTACATATCCGGCAACTTCGGATAGACGGCCTTGGCCTTGAAGAACATCTTGGGATCCATGGCGGGAGAGCCGATCAGCGACTCGCCATTGCCCTTCGTGTTCTTGATGACACCGCACTGAGCGCCTATGAATGTCTTGTCGGCAATCTGGATATGACCAGCGAAACCTGCCTGACCTCCAACCATGCACCAGGCGCCGATCTTTGTCGATCCGGCCATACCAGCCTGGGCTGACATCACCGTATTCTCTCCGATCTCGCAGTTGTGGGCCACCTGAATCAGGTTATCCAGTTTTACGCCCTTATGGATGATGGTCTGTCCCATGGTCGAACGGTCAATACAGGTGTTGGCGCCGATTTCCACGTTATCCTCAATGATGACGATGCCGATCTGCGGTATCTTGTCATATCCTTCTGTGTTAGGTGCAAAACCGAAGCCGTCGGCTCCGATGACACTTCCGGCATGGATAGTCACGTTATTTCCCAATTTGCAACCTTGATAGATGGTTACGTTGGGGTAGAGCAGACATTTTTCTCCTACCGTCACACCGTCACCGATAACCGTATGGGGGTAGATCTGTGTACCGTCGCCAATCACGGCTCCCTCACCGATCACGGCAAAGGGACCAATATAGACATCTTTACCGATCGTGGCGCTGGACGAGACGGAAGCCTTCTCATCGATGCCTGTCTTTTTAGGCTTCATCGACTCGTAAAGCTGAAGCAGTTTGGCTACACACTCATAAGCGTTCTTCACACGGATCAGTGTGGCACTGACGGGCTTGTCCAAAACGACATCCTCGTTGATGAGCACAACACTGGATTTCGTCTCGTAAATATAGTGTGTATATTTGGGATTCGACAGAAAAGAGATGGCGCCAGGCACTCCCTCTTCAATCTTGGCAAAAGTATTGACAGTGGCATTTTCGTCACCTTCAACCCGGCCTTGTACGAACTCTGCGATTTGTTTTGCTGTAAACTCCATATATAATTGGGTGTCTATTTAAATATTGTGCAAAGATAACAATTATTATTCAAAACGTTGATAACAGAGGTAATATTTTCTTATTTTTTTAGAAAGTAATTGAACATTTAGCAATTCGGAGGCTTCGGAAATATCTCTGATTTCTCCGTTTTTGTAAAGTATTGCGATACTATCGTCATCAACATTATACATATCTTTTTGAATAGCGTTGATACTCATCATATAGTGTTTGGCTTCCTCTGGCGTGATGTCCATTTTGGCTGCGATATCGTAGGAAATTGCTTCGATTTTTCCCTCTTCAATAGGCTCCTCAGAGACTTCTACTTTGAAGATATGACGATCAAGCATATCTGTAGCCAATGTGGATAAGATCTTGTCTTTGTGATGTTTCCATGCTTTCATGGAACTCCAGATATCGGAGTCGTCAAGTTCCTCGTAATTGGCCAATGCTTCTGGGTGGTTATTAAACCACTCCCTATCCACGTTGTTACTGAGGAAATAGTGCAGGGCGGGGGAGGCAAAGACCTCCTGTCCCGACCAGATCAGATCCTTTGCGCGAGTGAGCATATTGACAAGAATTTTCTCATAAGCGACACAAGTACGGTGCAGATAGACCTGCCAGTACATCAGACGACGGGTGGTCAGATAATTCTCCAACGAGTAGATGCCCTTATGATCTACGACCAAAGTGTCATCTACCACGTTGAGCATTTTAATGATTCTGGCAGAGCCGATATTACCTTCTGTTACCCCCGTATAAAAAGAGTCACGTCGCAGATAGTCAAGTCGGTCCATATCGAGTTGACTGGAAATCAACTGGTGCAGGAAGTTCTTAGGATATTCTCCTTTGAAGATGGAGATGGCCAGGTTCAGTTGTCCGTTGAAGTGCTGATTGATCTCCTCCATCATCATCAAGGAGATATCTTCGTGTGAGATGCCGTGAATGAGGGTATCTTCCAGCACGTGGGAGAAAGGACCGTGACCGATGTCATGCATGAGAATAGCAGCCTGAACGGCCTCGGCCTCCGTGTCGAAGATGAAGATGCCTTTCTGTTGGAGTGAGAGTACGGCCTCTGTCATCAGATGAAAAGCACCCAAGGAATGTTGAAACCGAGTGTGACGGGCTCCAGGATAGACCACAGAAGCCAGCCCCAATTGGTTGATACGGTTCAAACGCTGAAACAAAGGATGTTCCACGATGCCATATAGCAAACCGCGCGGTATCTTGATAAACCCAAAGACTGGGTCGTTGATAATCTTTGCTTCTTTCATCTGACAAAGAAGGCGGGATTTATAATCCCACCTTTTTTAATTCTATAGCCATCTCCTGCTGGAGTTCTTTTGCTTTCTGGGCGGCCACTTCTGCGAAATCCTCACCGTTGGAGGCATAGATAATCCCACGGGAAGAATTCACGAGCAGACCACAATCCTTTGTCATCCCGTATTTGCAGACCTCCTGTAGCGAACCGCCCTGGGCACCCACACCGGGAACAAGCAGGAAATGATCAGGCGCTACCCGACGGATATCCTCGAACATCTGACCTTGTGTAGCACCTACGACATACATCATATTATCGGCGTTTCCCCATTGCTGTGAGGTCTTCAATACCTTTTCAAAGAGGCGCTCGCCGTTGGCGTCTTCCGTCAACTGGAAGTCGTGGGAACCCTTATTGCTGGTCAGCGCCAGCAGGATCACCCACTTGCCGTCATAGCCAAGGAAGGGCGTTACAGAGTCTTCACCCATATAGGGAGCCACGGTCAGGGCATCCACATCATATTCCTCGAAGAAGGTCTTGGCATACATCTTGGAGGTGTTGCCGATATCCCCGCGCTTGGCATCGGCGATGATGAAGTGGTTGGGGTATTCTTCTTTCAGATAGTCGATGGTGGCCTCGAAGGCCAGGATACCATCCACACCGTAGGCCTCGTAGAAAGCCAGATTCGGCTTGTAGGCCACGCAATAGGGGGCAGTGGCGTCGATGATGAGGGCATTGAACTCACAGAGTGCCCTGAAGATGTAATCTTCACCATCCTTGGCCTTGGCCTCGTCGATAATACACTGTGGAATCTTGTTGAGATCCGTATCAAGTCCTACACAGAGAAAACTCTGTTTCTCACGTATCTGCTTTATCAGTTCTTGTCGAGTCATAATTCTGTTTCTTTCATTCGTTCTGCGTTTTCTGCCACGGTCAGGGCATCGATCATACCTTGGATATCACCACCAAGAAAACCCTGCAGGTCGTGGGTGGTGTAGCCGATGCGGTGATCCGTCACGCGTCCCTGCGGGAAGTTATAAGTACGGATCTTCGCACTGCGGTCGCCCGTCGAGACGAGACTCTTACGACGGCTGGCAATATCGTCCATATACTTCTGATGCTCCTTGTCATATATAAATGTGTAGAGACGTGAGAGGGCGCGCTCTTTGTTCTTCGGTTGGTCGCGCGTTTCCGTACACTCGATAAGGATCTCTTCTGTCTCACCCGTATTGGGATTCTTCCACATATAACGCAGACGGACACCAGACTCTACCTTGTTCACGTTCTGACCACCGGCACCTGAACTGCGGAAGGTATCCCACTTGATCTCACCTTCGTTCACATGTACCTCGAACTTGTCTGCCTCGGGCAGTACGGCCACTGTAGCAGCAGAGGTATGCATACGACCCTGGGTCTCTGTGGCAGGAACACGCTGTACACGATGCACGCCACTCTCATATTTCAGGGTACCATAGACATCGGCGCCCGATACAGCGAAATCGATCTCCTTATAACCGCCCACGGCTCCTTCTGATACACTGGTGATAGAGAGTTGCCAGCCCTTCGACTCGCAATAACTCTTATACATCTTAAACAGGTCACCGGCAAACAGACAGGCCTCGTCGCCGCCTGTTCCTGCACGGATCTCCATCTGTACGTTCTTGGCATCCTCAGGATCCTTCGGTATCAGGGCGATCTTGATTTCCTCCTCCAACTTTGGCTGGAGTTCTTCGTTGGCAGCCAGTTCCTCACGGGCCATCTCCTTCATCTCAGGGTCGGTCTCGTTGGCGAGGATATCCTTGGCCTCCTTGATACCGTTCAGACAGGCGATATAACGCTTGCGGGCGTCCATGATATCGCCTAAGTCCTTGTATTCTTTGGTGAGTTTCACAAAACGGTTCTGGTCGGCGATCACGTCGGGGTCGGTAATCAGGGTCGAAACCTCCTCGAAGCGGGCCTCCAGTCCGTCAAGTTTCTGTAATATACTGTTATTATCCATATTAATATTCAAATGTGCCGAATTCAGACTGGATGGTCAGACTCTTCTTTCCTTCTTCAATGTGACCGATGATCTGGGCGTCGATATTGAAGTTCTTGCTGATGGTGATGACTTGTTCTGCGACCTCAGGACGGACGTAGATCTCCATACGGTGTCCCATGTTAAATACCTGGTACATCTCCTTCCAGTCAGTACCTGAGCACTCGTGGATGGCACGGAAGAGTGGGGGCACGG
>Ga0310690_10003445_pt1 | contig 23710 bp, 14 predicted proteins | sample AusTroGonzalo_MG_2_FD_207661 | JGI IMG/M metagenome (GOLD analysis project Ga0310690, IMG submission 207661) | Bovine rumen microbial communities from tropical cattle in Woodstock, Queensland, Australia - Gonzalo_04 (v2) (version 2) | ecosystem: Host-associated > Mammals > Digestive system >... | reverse complement strand
GCTCGGCGAGCCTATGAAATCATAGCTTTTCTCAACAAGCATATCAATATCGTTGCCAGTGAGCCGGTCGATGAGATGCATGTAGCTGTACTGTCCTTCTGCCTCAAGGCTGAATGTGTACTGACCAATGGTCTTAGCCTCAAAACCAAGTTCTATTGCGTCGGTGTTTTCAGGCACATCGGCGATAGCGAAGTTCTCGCCTTCATAGATGACGTAAATCATTGGGATTTCGTCATTGCGGTGCTCGATCTTGTTCAAGCCAGTGCCTTTCTTGAAGAGCACATATGAGTTATCGGAATACTCCGAGTTCTCGACGTGGAACATTATCTGGTCGTTGCCGTATTTGTCACCGCTGCCTGGTTCAACATAGCCTGTTGTGACGTTAGTAACTGTCAATGTCTGGTCATTAGCTAATGATGTAGCCTGTACCAAGATGCCTTCGTTAGGCTTAATCGAAGTTTCATTGTCTTTGCCAGCATCCCATCCACCGTTGTCATTCAATGTATAGAAGCCTTCGGTGAGATATATGCTCTCGATTGCTCCGCCAGTACCTTTATAGATATTATGCGAATATGGGTTGCCAATTAAATGGAAGCCTCTCATATTAGCGATTTCACACTGGTATGTCAAAGTATAATATGCATTACCGACATTCACATCCCCTTTAAACTCGATACCCTCCTCTGTTGAACGGTAGAGGTATCCGCGGCCGTTTGCCAATGTTTGTGTATAGGCAGCTCCTCCCCAGTTGTGATATTCTTCCCAATAATGTGTTGGCTCGTCGTAACGATACACGTTGTGAGTCCCTTTGACGAAGCTTGAAATCGCCACATTGTTGACTGGTGAAGAGATCGCATACCAGTTATTAACAGCATCATTTCTCGTTTCTGGTTCAGATGCAACGGTTGTCTTCTTCAATGTAGCTTTCACTGAATTTGAAGTGACAAGTTGGGCGCCGTCGTTGATGACAAGTTGTGAAGCGTCATGTGTATCAATGCCTTCGATTGCTGTCAAGGTTCTGCCGCTACCGACTGTCAACACATAGCTGTCGTTAGAGAAATATATGTATCGTGCCGTCACATCGGAGTTCTGGATGCCAGAGTAGTTCACACAGAGCACGTCGTCGGCTGTAATACTAATAGGACTGTCTGCTATATACAGCTGGGCTTTTATACCTGATGAGAAATCACTCCAACCTGTTGCTGTTGCATATGCACTTTCACTTCCTTTCGGCACATAAACCGGAATAGTTTTACTCATGCCATTAAAAACAGTTTCTGATGACACTGAAGGTGGTGTGGCGCGTTTGGTAATGATTGCAGACACATTGCTGCATCCATTAAATGCACTTGCGCCAATGCTTCCGACTGATTTCCCAATAATAATAGGGCCATCAAAGCCAGAGCAGCCATCAAAAGCATTATAGCTTATTGAAGTCACTCCATCTGGAATATCAATAGCCCCAATTAGACCGGAACAATTGTAAAAAGTATTACCATTTATTGTAGTTAGAGATTCCGACAAAGTCAATGTGCCATTCAAACTAACACAGCCTGAAAATGCACCTCCATCCAAAGTCGTAACAGAATTAGGAATAACAAGTGAACCTGTTAATCTGGTGCAATCCAGGAACGCTGCACTGCCAATTGTAGTTACAGTATTTGGAATATTTATTGTCGTAAGATTGGTACATTTATAAAAAGCATAGTCACCAATTGATAATAATCCATCAGGAAGCTGCATTGTTGTAAATCCATCACACCAACGGAATGCGCTGTTACCTATAGATGTTACACCAGCTGGGATTGACATCGATGCCAAGTTATTGCAATCATCGAAAGCGTGATCGCCTATGGATTTTAGATCTTCAGGAAGAACTATTGATGTCAGATTTTTACACCCTTTAAAGGCATTATTGCTGATTGAGGTGAGTCGGGTAAAATACTGCAATTCATCAAATGACGTGATAGTGGTATTGTCTTTGAAAACATCACCAAGTTCCGGAACTATCGATGCCTCATAGTAACTCAATTCCCCATCGTTATCAGAGTCCCAGTTCGCTACACATATAGCTTTCACTTCATCATTGGCAAAGTCCATATCACCAATTCCCTTGAAATTAGCTATCAAATCGACATTGTTTCTAACATTGAATGTATAATTGGCATCTTTTGACAAAACTTTCCCTGCTGCATTGGTCCAATACTTAAAAGCATATCCTTCAGCCGGTGTAGCGATGACAGTGCGACTCGTTCCGTATGTCAATCCATTAGCTGCGCCTTCAACAGTGCCTTCATTTTCAGGATAGACTGATGTACTAACAGCAAAAGTAGTCGTTGTAGGTATTGTTTTGACATACATTTCGTTTCTACAATAGTTTCGCAAAGTAGCAGTTGTAGGGCTAAAAGGATTGATATTAGTCTCACTATTCAAATATATAGATACATAACTTGAAGGGCTTGTGTCATCCACTTTAAAATTCATATCTCCTGTTGCACCAGTATTGTCATCAACTACAAGCACCACATTCGATGATCCATCATATTCAAACAAATTTTCAAAATCAACGATGGTCCATCCACTGGCTGCAATTGTAACTTGACCTTCAAATACCTTATCTTCTTCTGTTACCGATATCCAATCGCTTGTGCTACTAAACACAGATTTTTCAGTATATTTCATAAATATAGCAAGGTCGCGTGTACATTCTTTGTCCGTAATATTAAAAAAAGACACGCTTCCAAGCAAAGTATTTGTTGTTCCCAATTGAGTAGAGGTAAAAATCTGTTCACTAAGCGAATAATTATATGTTCCCGTCAAAGGATAATGTGTATTTTCGCCTGCTCCAGTACCAACATGATGGCCATCAATATGTATAAAATTAGCGACATAATCACCTCCATCAGTCACCTTAAATCTGTATGTTGATGCAGTAGATACAGGCACTCCGCTTTTAGTCCAATTCACGAAAACATAGCCTTCTGATGGTGTTGCCTTAAGCTCACATGTTGCGCCATATACATAACTATTGCTTCCTGTAACAGTGCCACAAGATGTACCAGGAGTAGTACTATTATATGCGGTAGCATTAATTGAGTATGGAGGAGCGAAAACAGCGACAATGTCTTGGTCGTATTTTGCTGTAAAAGTGAAACTTTGTTCTTCAGACACATTAACGCCGTCCATACTCCAATAGCAGAAATGATAACCAGTTTTCGGTGTAGCTGATACTGTGACACTGGTACCAAAAACGCCAGTGCCGGTTTTTTCCACAGTACCGTATTCATCGTTTATTGAGGCGGCTGTAATAACAAATGTCGTTGTAGTTCCTCTTGGATGAATGTTGAATATAGCATCATTAGCTGCATTGTATTGCGATGATGGGTTATAATTCAATGCCCCTATTGCGAAATAGCTGTTCATATTGCCACTATAGCCCCAATTGATATGGAAATAATTATCCGACCTGTATCCATCACACACAAATGCATGACCCTCAGTATTTGTTGCTCCAGAATAATACATCGGATATCCGTGATTCAGACTTGAGCGCAGCTTCACCTTCCACAATGCAATTTGGTCAGCGTTATAGACAAGCTTTTCAAATGACAACTCATCTGAGTATTTAAAATAATTCAATAAAGCAGTTGCCACATCCTCTGAGTAAGCGCTAGAACCGCTGGCATTATATCGCATATTAACAGCGACTCCAGCATGATAAATAAGTTGATTAACCGCCCGTCTTTGAGTTTCGGTAATACCTTCCAACAGCACACCATGAACATCAGTTAATGCCACAGGCATATTAGCCCAGTCGTAATTCGTTTTAGCAAAATTGACATATAATGTATCTGGTTTTCCTGTTGATGTATGATCGCCTTCACCAGTTTCCGGCCATTTCCATTTTCTCATAATCTGGCTCATGGAACACGCCACGCAGCCCGCATATGTATGATATCCAAGATATGCGGCATCCTTTGCTTCAGGACATGAATCGTTGTAATATTTACCCTGGTTCCATTCAATATTACCATAAATAGGATCTACCAACAGTGGTGATACAATTACCTCCGGATCCTCTCTATCATCTGTCATTCTACCTGTTTTCTTCACCATCTCCCATTGAAATGACGTTTTCTCGATATCATATGCTCTTTCTTTCAGTCCATAATTGATCTGACCTGCATAATCCTTCAGCCACCACTCCATAGCTTCCGGAATATCGTTGGCATCAAACTGTCCCTCGTCGGAATAGCCCAAAATCGGGATGGCAACGTCCTGTGCCGAGACAATAACAAAGCCTTTTGAGGCGTTGAAAACATAAAACGCCACCTCGCCATTGTCCATAAAATAAGTCTTCGCGAGACTCATCTCGCCAACATTTGCTTTCATATTGACCGAAGCGTTCAAATACCTCGCACCGATTTCCTTAGCCGTCTGTTGGTCAACAGGATTTGCAACAACAGCCAAAGTATTGACTATCAATAGAATAAATGATAGTAAAAATAGTTTTTTCATAGTTATATATTAAGGATGCAAAGGTAAAAAAAATTCCCAACCATCATGCAAAATGGTCGGGAATTTTTAAGATAACCGTTTGAATGTGAACTTAGTGAGCTATCGTCACCTTCTTTGTTGTCACATTGCCTTCGTTGGTGATGACTCTCACCATATAGACGCCATCTTCGAATGATGCCACGTCAACAGCAGTGTTTTCAGAGCCTTCCACCGAAATGACTTTCTGGCCTAATGAGTTATAAACCTCAACAGCGCCAATGTTTTCGCCTTCGACATAAATCTTGTTGTTGGCAGGATTTGGATAGACCATGACACCCTTTGAAAGCATCTCACCCATGCCATCGCCATATTTGTGGATTGAGAACATATGTTGAGCCATCTCACCGAAATCGCCTTCACCTTCAATAAATCTGTCGCCATGGACATCTTTGAGGTAATAATATCCGTTGCCATAGTTGCAGCAGATACCGTTGCCGTTGTTGTCGTAGATTCTGAACAGATAGCAATCGTTTGTAGCAAGTGTCACGTTCTCAACATTTGCATATGTTGAACCTGAGCCGACGAGATGCTGGTAAGGTCCGCCTTGAGCCACGATTTCGCCTGCTGAATTCAATAAATTCCATGTGATTTGCTCACCCCACTGGTCTTGGATGATGTAAATCTTAACCTCAGTCTCATCGCCTTCTTCGTCGAGTGCTGCCCAATCCAAACTCTGAGCGGCAAAAGATGCTGTATATGCGAATTCCTGACCGTTGACTTCCACGACATTGATTTCACCTTGATATGTTCCAACAGGAATATCCATTTCAAAATTCACTTTTGTCATATCGCCTGAAGGAAGCTCGCCCATCCATTCAAATTCCTCAGCCACGCCAGCGACTCCAACCATATATTTGAACGATGTGATAGTCTCTGTTCCGATGTTTGTCAAATCGAATCCGAATGACTGCATTGTGCTGCATGATGGGCTAATGACCTGTGCCACGTTTGCAATTGACGGATAGATAGGCTCGTCGGTGAGAGTCGTTTTCTCAAGCTCGCAACCTGTGAGAATCGGGCGTGTTGCCGAACCTTGCTGTGTCTGCGATACCCATGCGAGGAAGAAGATATGGTCGAGGTTAACATCAACGCCGTTTGGGCTGCCGATAACCTCCGGAATAGGATATTCGTAAGTCTTTGTAATCAAAGTGCCTTCTGTTGTTGGAGAGATGGCCTCGCCCCATGCCGGTGTGATGCAGTCGCGAAGGATGTGCATGTGCACATACTGACCGTTGAGCCACTGTGTAGGGTTGTAGTTGCCATAGTCTGCCTGGGTGCCGAGGATACTGTCCTGAAGCATAGCAACTGTCAGATAATTCTCGCTGGCTGTGCTGTTGCCTGTGTAATAAACCTCAACAGTGATTGTTGCGATACGTGTATCAGGGTTGATTCTCGCCATACCAGCGACATTGCACTCCGATGCCTGACCCATCTGTGTGTTGCACTGTCCTGTCCACTGACCACGGTCGATAGCCGATGATGTTGTTCTGTTGACGACACCGCAAGGATAACCGCTGATGCTGAAGCCGTTATGGATTGAGTTGCCATCGGAGGTAATCATGTTAGGATACGAAGTCTGAGCATAACCACCTGCATGGATGTTGATAGCCCAAACGCGGCCAGGGTTGTTGGCCATAATCTGGTTTGCAATACGGTGACCATCGGTGCAATAGCCACAACCACGGCCTGTGAATTCTTCAAGAATGACATTTCTGTTGGCTGGCGTTGTAGAGACATACTGCTGCGCCTTAACCATGTAAGTCATTGATAACAAAGCTAATAAAGCTAAAGTAAATTTTTTCATATTTGAAATTTTTTAAATAATTAATATTTTTCAATCCGCAAAGATAATAATAAAACAAAAACACGCCACAAAAAATGACGTGTTTTTTTATAAAATTTTAACAAAACTCAACAATTATATCTCGACTATGGTATTCCAGCCGAACTCGTCTTTCTCAAGACCTGTCTGGATGCCGCGGAGTTTGTTGTAAAGTTTCTGGCTCCATGGACCTGGTTTGCCGTCACCGAAGGTGTATGACTTGCCGGTCTCTGGGTCGTCGATACGTGAGATTGGGCTGATGACAGCTGCTGTGCCGCATGCGCCAGCCTCTTCGAATGTGGCGAGTTCTTCTTCTGCCACTGGACGACGTTCAACCTTCATGCCGAGGGTCTCAGCAATCTGCATCAAGCTTTTGTTGGTGATTGATGGAAGGATTGATGTTGATTGTGGAGTGATGTATGTGTTGTCTTTCACTGCGAAGAAGTTAGCTGCGCCAGCTTCATCGATATATTTCTTCTCTTTTGCGTCGAGATAGAACTCGCAGGCGTACTGGCCGCCGTGGCAAGCCTCGACGTGAGCGCGCAATGATGCTGCGTAGTTGCCGCCGACCTTATAGACACCAGTTCCGAGAGGAGCTGAACGGTCGTATTTACGTGTGATGACGTATGGGTTAGCCTGGAAACCGCCTTTGAAGTATGGTCCCACTGGTGTTGCGAACACGATGAACAGATATTCGTCGGCCGGTTTCACACCAACGCGGGCGCCTGTACCTATAATTAATGGGCGGAGATACAATGAAGCGCCACTCTCATATGTAGGGATGAATTCCTTGTTGAGCTGCACGCATTTGATCATGGCTTCCTCGAATTTCTCCATTGGGAAACGAGGCATGCAGATGCCGTCGCATGATGACTGCAGACGTTTTGCGTTCTCGTCGAGACGGAAGATACGCACTTTGCCGTCAGCGCCGCGGTGAGCTTTCAAGCCTTCGAAAGCCTCCTGACCGTAGTGCAAGCATGTTGCAGCCATGTGGATGTTGATAGTTGTCTCTGAGCAGTACTCTAACTCGCCCCATTCGCCGTTTCTGTAGTGGCAGCGGACGTTGTAATTTGTTGGGTAGTAACCAAATGGGAGTGATCCCCAATCGATGTTTTGCATGATAAAAATTTATTTTTAGTTAATATTTTCGTCGTTTTCCTGGACTGCAAAGATACAATATTTTTTGATATGACAGGATTTTTTTTATTTTTTTGGAAATGAATGTTTTTCAGACAGGATTAACAAGATTTTCAAGATTTTTTCATCCAAAAGAATTTCATATTGAAAATATTTTATATTTTTGTCCCTGATTTCGAATCAGAAAACAAAGAACACTGTAAAATTTATTGACTCAAAAACCGGAATCGCCTGATGGCGAAATGGATTTGTATTGGTTAATAAATTTTAAAACTATGGAGAAAAACACATTACCGGAATATGTCTCTGGTATTCCGACAGCAAAAAACAAAAGCAGAGAGAGAATGGAACTGATAAGAAACTATTATCAAAAACTGTGGAAGAAACTACAGAGGGAAGGCAAAAACAACAAGATTTTCAATGATTATCTTGGCGTTGAAGTATATATTGCCGAAAACGAAAGTGACAAAAAGACAATAAATACCGCTTCCAAGAATTGGCAATCGACTTACGCCGTAAAACATCTGTATCATATTGTTACTAATGCTATTGGTGATGCAAAACAGCCTATTTATGTTAATATTAAAACTGGAACACAAGCTTACAATGGCTATAAAAACATGGCAATTCTTTATTACGATTTTATTAATAAAGAACATGCTTATTTGAATTTCAAAGCAAAACTGACTATAGGAATTAAAGCCAATAACAAGCATGTTCAATACTGCGTCAACAAAATCGAGGTAAAAGAAAAAAAGCCGACCGTACAAAGCAATTACCCACATTAGGGAACCACATACGGAACCGACTTTCAAAAAAGCCGACCGTACAAAGCGTCACAAATTAATGGTCACGTACGGAACCGACTTTCACGCTGCAAAATTACAAATAATTTTCATTCCTGCAGCCTCTTGATGAAATTTTTTTGCCCAAAAAAGCTCCGGCACCCACAATGAAACACCGGAGCTTTATAATTATGATAACAACAACAACTTACTACTTGACATCTGTAACGAGACGAACTGCTTTCAGTAGTTTAATGCTGGCGCCATAGTTTCTTCCACAAATAATGCTCCTCTATGCCGTATTGCTCCATCAACGAGCGTATTTGTGCCGCAATCGCTTCTCTATCAACAGGTTTATCGGTTTTTCTGCCGACTAGAAGCACATTTTTAGGGGTGTTGTCAATCTCAATAAACTCCATCACTTGTGTCTTGTAGCCACAGTATTCAAGCACCAAGGCACGGATGGTGTCGGTTATCATAACCGATTGACGCTCAAGGAAAATGCCGTACTTTGTAATTGCATCGGTCTTGCCCGATTTCTCCATCTCACGACGGATCTGCTTGTGGCAGCACGGCGCACAGATTATCAGCTTGGCATTGTTTCTTATACCTTTTAATATAGCATCGTCGGTGGCGGTGTCGCAAGCATGGAGGGCAATAAGGACATCCAATTTCGATGGTTGGTAATCTTCTATCGAATTCTGCACGAATCGCATCCCATCAATCCCACATTTCTTAATAATCTCATTAATTTTTTCTACCAAGTCCTTTCTGATTTCCACCCCTTCCATCACAATTTTCTTGTCGTAATGCGTGGTCAGGTATTCGAACAGCGCAAATGTCAGGTACCCCTTCCCTGCTCCCATGTCGGCAATGTGAATCTCATCGTCAAACTTAGTCTGACGCATAACGCCGTCAACAATTTCCACGTATTTGCAGATTTGCTTGAATTTGTGTTGCATATCTGCCATTACCTTGCCGTCGCGTGATGTCAGTCCAAGAAGATGCCACCAAGGGTTGGCAGGGTCAATCAAACGCTGCTTCTCATGGTCATGACTCATGTCAACCTCACGGCTCTCGTTGATTTTCTTACACATCAGCGTAGGTTTGCCTTTCTTGCTGACAAGCAGTGTCACATCTTCAGAAATGGTGAAAAGCGAAACGTTTTGAAAGCTCTCAGGCACGAGGCTCCTCACCTGCTCCATCGTCTGAGCTGCATCGAAATTCTTCGTCTCGTCACGACGCTCATAACGAAATGTAAACTGATACATCTTATTGTCTTTCAACAATATAGGTTTGATATAGATGTTTCTTAACTCGTTATTTTTCGATACTGGTTTCGATAATGTCATCTTCACCAAAATATCATTTTTGAGAGCAGATTCGAGCTTTTCGAAGAATTTGTCCATTTTTATATTTTTTGCAAAATTACAAAAAATTGACAATTTGTCAGTACAATTATTTTGGCACAATTTTTGTAAACTAAAATAAAAAAGAAAATTAAAATACTATCGATATGAAAAACGGATCAATTGGTGTCAAAACGGAAAACATTTTTCCGGTGATTAAAAAGTTTTTATACTCGGAAAACGAGATATTTTTGCGTGAGATAATCAGCAACGCCGTGGATGCCACCCAAAAGCTGAAAACATTAGCATCGGCTGGCGAATTCAACGGTGAGCTTGGCGACTTGACCATCAAAGTGGAGGTCGATAAGAAGAAAAAGACCATCACCGTGCGCGACAACGGCATCGGAATGACAGAGGACGAGGTCGATAAATACATCAACCAGATAGCATTCTCGGGGGCAACCGAGTTTGTCGAAAAATTCAAGACCAACAGCGAGGCTGAGGCCGCCAACATAATCGGACATTTTGGCTTGGGCTTCTACTCGGCGTTCATGGTTTCGTCGAAAGTGTCTTTAATCACTAAATCTTACACCCAAGGCGCTGACGAAAAAGGCGTCATCTGGGAGTGCGACGGCTCACCAGAGTATTCCATGAACCCAATTGCGAAAGGCAACCGCGGAACCGACGTAATCCTTTATGTGTCAGACGATTGCGCCGACTTCCTCGAAGAAGGCAAGATTCGTGAACTGCTCAACAAATACTGCAAATTCATGTCGGTGCCAATCCAGTTTGGGACTAAGAAAGTGCAGGAGCCTATCGAAGGCGAGACCGACAAGGACGGCAAGCCTAAGACCAAAGAGGTCGAGAAACCTTGGATCATCAACGATGTGGCACCACTTTGGAAGAAAGCCCCGTCGAGCATAGAGGACAAGGAATACAACGAGTTCTATCACACCCTCTACCCGATGAACTTCACCGAGCCGATGTTCCACATTCATCTGAATGTCGATTACCCGTTCAACCTCACGGGAATTCTTTATTTTCCTAAGATTTCGAACCGTTACGAGTTCCAGCGCAACAAAATCCAGCTCTATTGCAACGAGGTGTTCGTGACAGATTCCGTCGAGGGTATCTTGCCAGATTTCTTGAGCCTGCTGCATGGCGTGATCGATTCTCCTGATATTCCTTTGAATGTGAGCCGTTCATTCTTACAAAACGACCAAAATGTCAAGAAAATCTCGACTTACATCACAAAGAAAGTGGCTGAGAAACTCGAAGAACTCTTCAAGAAAGACCGCGAAGATTATGAAAAAAAATGGGACGACATCAAGATTTTCATCGTTTATGGTATGATTGCCGATCCGAAATTCTTCGAAAGAGCTGAAAAATTCATGCTTTTCAAGGATACCGACGGAAAATATTACACCATCGAGGAATACAGAAAATTAATTGAAGAAAAACAGACCAACAAAGACAAAAATGTTGTATATTTGTACGCGACAAATCTCGACGAGCAATATACTAACATCGAGAAGGCCAAGGAGCGCGGCTACAATGTCCTGATGCTTGACGGAATGCTTGACTCGCACTTCATCAGCACGTTTGAGCAAAAGTTTGAACACACATCATTCGCAAGAGTCGATTCGAACACTATCGACAAACTCATTGAGAAAGAGGATGTTAAGAACGAATCGAAGCTCGACGACAAGCAGAAGGAAGAGGTGAAGAAGGCATTTGAAGAGGTGATTGACAAGACACATTTCAACGTCGAGTTCAGCACCTTGGGCGAGGATGACGACCCTGTGGAGATCATCCAGAACGAGTGGATGCGCCGTTACAAAGAGATGAATCAGATGGGCGGAATGCCAATGTGGGGCGACATGCCAGACAGCTACACCCTGATGCTCAACACCAACAACGCAGCGGTTGCAACACTGCCGGAGAAGAGCGAAGAAGAACGCAAGGCTGTGATAACACAACTCTACGACTTGGCGAGATTGTCGAAGAACTTGCTGAAAGGCAAAGAGTTAAGTGAGTTTATTAAAAGGAACTTCAAAGGTATTAATTAAAATAATAAAATCATGAAAAAGAAAAGCATCATCACGATTGTCATTATCGCTGCTATTGTTTTGGCAATCTATCTGTGGTTCAAATCGGGCTACAACGCAATGGTTGAGAAACAGGAAACAGTGTCAGCACAGTGGGCACAGGTCGAGAACGTGTATCAGCGTCGTGCCGACCTTATTCCTAACCTCGTAGCTACAGTGAAGGGCTATGCACAACACGAGCAAGGCACTTTGACAGCCGTTATCGAGGCACGTGCCAAGGCAACCGGTGTCACCATTGACCCTAGCAACATCACACCGGAGCAGTTGGCTCAGTTCCAAGAAGCACAAGACCAGTTGTCTGGAGCGTTGTCAAGACTCCTCGTATCTATTGAAAGATATCCTGAACTCAAGGCTAACGAGAACTTCATGGCGTTGCAGGCACAGCTTGAAGGCACTGAGAACCGCATCACCGTGGAACGCCAGAGATTCAACGACACTGCCAAGGATTACAACCAGTATATCAGGAAATTCCCACGCAACATCATCGCCAACATGTTCGACTTTGAGAAGGTGGGCTATTTCAAAGCACAGGCAGGCGCTGAGACTGCTCCAAAAGTTGAGTTCTAATGCTGACTATAAAAAACGGTTCGGTATATCAGCACGACAGATTAATCCTCAGCAATGTCAATCTTGACATTGCTGAGGGTGAGTTTGTTTATCTCATCGGACGCAGCGGCTCAGGCAAATCATCGCTGCTGAAAACACTTTATGCCGAGTTGCCTGCCAAAGACGGCAGTTTCATGATTGCTGGCTACGACCTCACCAACCTGAAAAGGAAAGACATACCATTCCTGAGACGTAAAATAGGCATAGTGTTCCAGGATTTTCAGCTGCTTTACGACAGAACCGTCGAACAAAATCTCTCTTTTGTATTGAAAGCTACAGGCTGGGACGACGACAGCGCCATCAGCAAACGTATCGATGAGGTCTTGAAACTCGTCGGACTTCAAGGCAAAAGGAAATCGATGCCGCATCAGCTTTCTGGCGGCGAACAACAGAGCGTTGCCATTGCGAGAGCGCTCCTCAACAGCCCGAGTGTCATTTTGGCAGACGAGCCTACAGGCAACCTCGACCCCGAGACCACCAACGACATCATGAAACTCATCATGAAGATTCGCGACAACGGCACCACCATTCTGATGGCCACACATAATTACAATCTGATTTTGAAATATCCTTCGCGAGTGATAAGCTGCGCCAACGGCACCATCACCGAATCAGCCAAGTAACTCAACGAGTTTGTCGGTGGCATGCGAAGGGTTGTAAAAAGCATCCATCCTACTCTTTCTGATTTCTACCTGTTCCTCGACGAAAGGCTTCGTCATAAGGTCGGTAACAACAGTCTTCATCTCGTCGGCAGTATTGGCCACAACGCATAAATCATTGATATCCAAGCCCTCAACCATCTTGTCGTTAACCACACAATAACGTCCATTGAACAAGGCATTCAACAGTTTCAGCTTCAATCCTGTCGATTGTGCAGTCACCAGAATATTTATTTGCGCATTACGAATCAGTTCCTGCAAACTATCATCATCGGGATTCTCCACAAGTTCGATATTCGGCTCATTTTCAATGAGTTTAACAAGATAATGCGGCGGATTCATGCCAGCAATCTTGAGCTTGATATCAGTGCCTTTGAAGACTTCTTTAATAAGGTACTCAGCGGCGTGATAATTCTCCGAAATATCAAGGTTTCCATGGTAAAGCACAAAGTCGCCCTGCCCTTCCAGCACATCAACTTTATCGAAGCCAGCATATGCCGGAATCAGATAAACATTGTCGTATAATTGCTTGAAATACTCGTAATCTTTGTTTGAAATGGCAAGAATTCCGGTGGCTTTTGTCAAAATTGACTCAAATTTGCGCAGTTTTCGGGCCTCAATCTTAAGAAACAGCTTTTTATTCAGTTTTTTCTCGGTCTCCGCCAAATATTGGTAATACTCGTGTTCAACGTTATGGGTGCGCACAAAAATCTTGCGGTTTTGCATCCTCGGATCAAGCAAAACACCACACGAATGCAGGCCTTCGAGAATAATCGGATAGTCATCTTTCAACAAATCTTGAATTAAACTCTCTGATATTCTTGAAGTTACAATAAATGGCTTTCTGTTGAAGAAATTCACAAACGACATGTCGCGTTTGTAATAATTTGTGGTTTCGCACAGCGCTTCCAACCTTTCTGAATGCTCTCTGCCATATTCGAAACAATGGAAATGCACTTTGAAGCCGCGTTCTACGAGAGCCTTGAGTTTGAAAAACACGTCGATGACGCCTCCGTAGTTGACGGGGCAAGGAATGTCGAAACTGACGATATGTATATGATTATCAGACGTATTTCTCATAAATCTTCAGCAGAACCTCCTCTTCATTTTCCCAACAGAGTTCCTGCGCTGCAAATATAAGATTATTTTTCCATTCTGCCAACTTCTTTTCGTCATTTAACGCATTTTTAATCGTATTGGCAATAGTTTCAGGCTGATGATTTTCGATGAAAATGCCTATGTTATAATGAGTTATGATACGTTCAATCTCGGTGAGATGCGATGCGACGATAGGCACGCCTGCCTGGATATAATCGAACAATTTGTTAGGCAGGCTGAAGCGGTAATTTAGATTTGTATCCTTGTCGAGAGTGAATCCGAGGTCGGCAAGCTGCGTAATGGCCATCATTTGTTGATAAGGCATACGAGGGAAAAACTTCACTCTATCTTCCCAATGATTTGCTTCCACTTTAGCCTTCAAAATCGGCAGCACGTCTCCCCCACCTATAATAACCAATTGACAATCATCGAGATAAGCCATTGCCTCTACAAGTTCTTCGGAGCCGCGGTGAATATTAATGCCCGAGCCTTGAAGCACAAGGACGCGTTTGGCCGGTTCAAGTCCGACTTCTTCGCGTGATGCAGGAGCCGGCAACATCTTTCTCATCGGAATATTGCGGATGACATGCACTTTGAGGCCGTATTTCTCATGGAAAAGGTCGGCAATCGACTGGCAGACAGTAATCATCTCGCTCATTTTCGGTAGAACATAGCCTTCTATGCGTTTCCAGACACGTTGCACTCGTGGACGGTCAACCAATTCAGGCACTTCCGTGAAATATTCATGGCTGTCGTAAATCAATTTGACGCCTTTCAATTTCGATATCCAGAAATTCGGCAAAAGAGTGTCCAAATCATTGGACAACAAGCAGTTACAGCGATGAAACAGCAAAAAAAGGAACAATCGGAAATTGAACTCAGCATAGAACAGCGGACCTTTCTCGAACAGCAGTTTCATTCGGTGCGATTTGTAAGGACGTTCGTCCATCGGAGGCGATTTGCGTTGTCGGCGGCCCACAAGTAGCACCTCAAACCCCGCCTTCTGCAGAGTCAGGCACGACTTGTTGACACGTTGGTCGGTCACTAAGTCATTGATTACCGATACGATAACACGTTTCAAAGTGGTCAAAATTTCAAGCTATAAAATTACAGATTTTCTGTTGTAGTTTTACAAATTTTCTTTATTTTTGAAAAAAATTTCGAAAATGGAGAAAAATTTTTCGTTGCGGGAGCTAAACACATTCGGATTTGATATCACAGCCAGATATTTTCAGGAATTGAAAACAATGGATGACATCCAGGAATTATTATGCAATCCTGAATTCATATCCTTTAGAGATGCGATTCATCGCATCTTGCTCCTATCCGGCGGTAGCAACATCCTGTTTTCCGATGAATTTTTCGATGGTTTTGTGGTATATCCTAATCTGAAAGGCATAGAAATCCTTGAGGAAAACGCCGAAACCGTCATAATTCGCTGTTATTGCGGCGAAGTGTGGAAAGATTTCGTCGATTACACTGTTTCCAAAGGCTTATATGGATTGGAAAACCTCGCCGACATCCCTGGCAAGGTCGGTGCAGCGCCTGTACAAAACATCGGGGCATATGGTGCAGAAGTGAAAGACACTGTGTATCAAGTACATACGATTGATTTGGCAACAGGCAAAACCAAAGTTTTCAGCAACGAAGAATGTCAGTTCGCATACCGTAATTCGATTTTCAAATCCCAGCGGATAACGCATGCCTTGTCCCTGATTTTTGCTGTCGATTTCAAATTGAAGAAACACGATGAATTGAAATTAGATTACAGCAATATCCGTAATTACCTGATAACCAACAATATAACTAATCCGACCTTGAAAGACGTGGCGGCGACAGTGAAGGCGATTCGTGCAGAGAAACTGCCCGAAGTGGGTGTCGTGGGCAGCGTCGGAAGTTTCTTCCAGAATGCTATTGTGACAATTGAGAAGTTTGAGGATATCAAGAAGATGTATCCAGAGGTACCGAGTTATCCTATTGATGATAATTATATAAAGATTCCATCTGGTTGGTTAATCGACAAGGCTGGTTGGAAAGGCCATCGTGAAAATCACGTGGGTGTATGGGACAAACAAGCGCTGGTCCTAGTACATTACGGCGGTGGCAATCCACAAGAAATCCTGGATCTCATGAAGAAAATCCAGGATTCTGTAAATGATAAATTCGGAATTGAGATTAAGCCAGAAGTTAATATCGTATAACAAATGTAGAGATGCACGGCCGTGCATCTCTACAATCACATTATTTCTTGCGTTTACGCAAAGTCGCGTATCCTGCACCAAGTGCGGTGAGAATGAATAATCCAGTGCCAAGAGGAACCGGGACATCGCCACTGCCGCCATGACCACCGGGAACCCCTGGCAAAACATCACCAGGTTTGTCGAGACCATTGCTAACGTCATCCCATTTATTAAAGAAATTGTCATTGCTACCATTATAATATTGTGCATTGGCGGCAAAACCCAATGCCACGACAATTGTTAATGTTACGAGTACCTTTTTCATCTCACAACGATTTTCTGGGTTTTAACATTGATTTCATTGACAATTCTAACGATGTATAATCCGGGAGACGGTTTGCGAACCGTCTCTACACCGTTCACGTTAACATTCATCACGTTTTTTCCCGTGATGTCGAACATCTGCAACGTACCGTTACCATTGACAATTATCTCGCCGTTTGAAACGTATGCAAATGTCATGTTTGCATAATTTTCATTCACATCGGTGAAATCTTTAACTTTAACAAAAAAACGATTCTCAGAATCGCCTGGTGCGCCAATGAATGTATAGCTGTTTTCAAGAAGCAAATCCACTTCTTCGCCTGTTAATCTATCGAAGAGATAAAGATAACTGAAATCGCCGTCAGCGTTGACATTCAATGTATACCAACCAATATTTTTAGGCTTGAAGTTAAGGTTGAAACGTTCTGTTTCCTCATCTATCATCGTTATAGCATAATCGCCGCCATCATTGGCAATGTAAATCATCGGAGCGACATCGCTGAGATGGTCGATTTTATCAAGTCCTATGCCTTCGCCAAAATAAACGTAAGCGCGGTCTTCGCCTTTTTCGCCCGATACCATGAATTTCAAACGTGCTATCTCATTCTTCGCAGTTGTTTCTGAAGTTGCGGCATCGGTTGTCTTGACGATTATGAGGTCTTTAGATGTAGTGGTCTTCACCATTATGCCTTGTTCAGGAAGGATTGCCTCTTCGTAGGTATGAGCCTCCCATTCGCCTTTAAATGACAAGGTGTAATAACCGGCTGCGAGACTTGCGTCGTCGATAGCGCCGCCTGTTCCTTTATAGATATTATGTGGGAATGGGTTGCCGATTACGTTGAAGCCGCTCAATGGATCGCTTCCAGTACATGTGATTGGACGGACAACATCATCATAATTCAAGTCGCCAGTAAATGCAGGTGAAAACGAGTTGCTATTAGCATACAGATAGCCTCTTCCATTTTCAAAAGTGGTGAAATCGGCATGACCAGCACGATAGTTTTCCCAGACGCTGCTGTTTCCGTCCTCTTTGTACCTATATAAATCGTATGTTTCCGTTATGAAATCGCTGCCTGCAATTGCCATTTCGTTAACTGAAGATGATATGAGATACCATCCGTCGGTGTCCTTGGCGGTGTAACCTACTACATCTTTTTCGACCGTTGCCTTCACATTTGGCGATTCGTTGATAAGTTGTGCGCCATCTTCGATTACAAGGCCATTGATATTGTCATTAAATATGTTGCCAACTACTGTCATTGTACAACCTGACAATATTGTTAACACCTTGCCATCAGTTATAGTTAGAGAAGATAATATAACATCCATATCTATAACACAATCATTAGCAATTATAACAGAAGCATATGCTCCAGGAACAACACCATTATTCCAATTACTTGGATCGCTCCATAAACCAGACGACACGTTTTGTATGGTAAAGCTTGTAAAATCAAGTATGTACGGATTGATTGGACTAATTGATTGACCAATTCCATTAGAATTGAATATTATAGCATCGGGAGATGCCAAATCAAGCTCCTCCCCGATGCTATGATCAAACAATTTGAATGTCAACTCATGACCATTCTCGCCATATATTGTTAATTGAACAAGAAATCTATGAGTTATCTGAAACTCAATTGCCATTTGTGAGCCTCGACATTCATCCTCACAAAACACACCTACTTCAAGTTGATCAGAGAACTGCTCAATCCCATCAATCTGAATGACACTTGTCAAAGCCATCACTTCCGAATAAGCAGAACTTTGCGGTGTCCAATGATTTGCCCATGTAGATTCAGTCAACAAACAGGCAAATAGGATTATTAATAATTTCTTCATATTACTCTTTAATAATACGTTTAACAATTATTTCATTATCGGTGATGACGCGTAACATATATACACCATCATTTTGATTGCTCAAATCTATTGATACTGAGTCATCAACAACATTCATATCCATAACAATTTGTCCAACCGCATTAATCACTTCTATTCTCTTGACATCATTACAATAGATGTTAATCAATCCTGAAGTTGGATTTGGATATACCGAAATTGCTTGACTATTTTCGTTCTCGACACTTAAAGTACCGAAGTGTATAATTGCCGGATCCATCAAATTGCCGACAACGCCGTCATTGACAAACACGATTTTTTCTGTTGAATTAAGCACATTGTTGTCATCAGCCAAAATGAATCTCATTTCATCAGTCTGCTCGCCGAAAACGGTAAGGAATGCAACATAACGGTTAAACGGCTCCACATACATCAATTTAACGCTTCCACGGCATTCATCGCCAACAAAGGCAGCAAGTTCATAGTCTTCAGATTTTAATTCAGCATCATCTAACTCAACAATTGCTGTGATTGTCATATTATCGGCAAATCTATCACTTAATGGTTTAAAAACATTACCCTCTGCAATTACATTCTCTAACAGATTTGCATCACGATTACCTGTTTGGTAAACTAAAGTCTTTGGAGTTTCACTATTTGATAAATACATATAACCCTGTCCTGGTTCCAATACATTTAAAGTACCATACCAGAAATTGTTTTCATTATATGAAATGTATGTCGCATAGCCATTTCTACCTTTAATAATATCGTTTATTTCCGGAGTCATACCAGCCAATGCTGTATTCACACTCAAATTGTGTCCACTTGGAAAACCTATCCAATTCCATCCGTTGTTTATTGTTATTGGGTGATTTGACATCGTAGCAGACAATCCTGTCATCATCACATTGCATGATGCATTTGTGTGCACTTTGTACATTTGTTCATTAACTATGCTGTTTAAAGTTCCATACCAAGCAACATTGTTATTATACTCATAAGTTTCAACATAACCATTATTTCTTGATTGTATCATCAATCCTGCTTCTCCCAAACTGTTTTCAAGCATTTCCAATCCATTAATATTGTTCTGTTCGATATAAGTCGAATACCAACTCCATCCGGAATTAAGAGCCGTGGTTTGCATACTTATGAAGTTGAAAACATATGGATTAAGAGGTAAGCCCAGTGAAGCATTGGTCTCAAATGTGATTTCGTTTTCACTTCCCAACAAAAGTTCCTCTTCATTTTCATGATTATACAAACGGAAACTGAACACATCGCCATCTTCACCATAAAGCATCAGTAAAACCTGATATCTATCAATTTGAGGATAATAAGTAAGCATTTGGCGTCCGCGGCATTCAGAGCCACAGAAAGCACCTATTTCCAATGCCAGGTTTTCTTGTTCGACACCATTAATCTGAATAACACCAATAACCGTCATGTCGCTACTAAACTGGTTCACATTCACACTCCAATGGTAATCGTATTGTGTTGGAGTATAATCATCACTAATATTGATAAACTCACTCCAGTAAGGAGCCGTGCGGTAAACTTCACGTGTTCCGAATGGAACTGATACCGAAATTGAACGCGACACTGTTCCAAAAGTGCTCGAATAAATTGTTGGAGGCACTGTAGCCGCCACATTCATTGATGTTACATTTGAGCAACGTTTGAAAGCATAGTTCGGAATGTTTTCAACATTCTCTCCAATGTTAATCTGATTGATTGAAACGCAATCGTAGAACACCGGTGAATTGGAATTACCCATATATGTGCAATTAGTGGCATTATAATTGACTTTAGTAATCTCATCACAACTTCTGAAAGCTCCATCTCCAATATAAGTAACTGTTTCAGGCAGAGTGAGTTCTCCCTTGAAACCGCCGCAGCCTTTAAATGCACTATTACCAATGGTTTCAACGGAATTGCCTATTATTAAGCTTCCGCTAAAACCATAACAATCATTAAAAGCACTATTACCGATGCTTGTTACAGCATTACCAATAGTAAGATTGCCAGTAAAGCCTTCACAACCTACAAAAGCTTCTTCACCAATGGTTAATACTGAGTTTGGTATGACAAGGTCCCCTGTGAAACTAACGCTACCAAACGCATACTCTCCAATACTTGTAACTGAGTTGCCGAGTGTCAAAGTACCATCAAAACCACAACCAGCGAATGCACCATTAGCGATGGTTTGAACAGAATTAGGAATAACAAGGTTTCCTGTAAAACCAACACCACCAAACGCATGCTCTCCAATACTTGTAACTGAATTACCGATTGTCAAAGTACCATCAAAATCAGTCCAAGCAAACGCACTGCTTCCTATATATGTTACAGAATTTGGGATAATAAGCGAACCGTTAAAACCAGTTTCTGCAAAAGCATAATTCCCGATTGTAGTAACTGAATTCGGAATATCAAGATCGCCCGTCAAGCTTGTTATATTAAACATATAATTTGGTATAACCTCAACATTATTTCCAATATTCAATGTCGTTAGACTATTCATACCACTAAACGGTCCATCATAACTACTTGTAATCTCTTCATCGTAGTTTGGTATATTATAATTCAATGTTGTAAATCCTGTACCATAAAAAGCGCCCGATCCAATATGTGTAACTGAACTCGGAATTGTCAATGTACCACTAAACTGAGTGTTGTCAAATGCATATGCTCCGATACTTGTCACGGCATTGCTCATTGTCATAGTACCGTTAAAACCTGTTTCCGCAAAAGCATAATTCCCGATTGTAGTTACTGAATTTGGGATAACAAGGTCTCCCGTGAAACCATAATAAACATTAAAAGCACATGTTGGAATCACTTGAACATTCTCACCAATATTCAAAGTCTCCAAGTACTCACATAGTCCAAATACACACTCATAGCTAATGTTATTTTCCCAATCCACTCCTTCTCCCATAACACAATTTATTGCGTTATAGTTAATAGTGGTAAATTGGGTTCTGTAAAAAGCACCTCTACCTATTGTGGTAACGTTTTCAGGGATGGTCAAAGTACCATCAAAATTAGTTTCACTAAAGGCATTTGCTCCAATGGTTATCACTGAATTCGGGATAACAAGATCACCAGTGAATCCGTCAACATTAAAGGCGCTCGGTGAAATGGTCTGAACATTTTCGCCAATGTACAAAGTTTCCAAATATTCACATTGACTAAATACACACTCATAAGAAGGATTGTCATACCAATCCACTCCTTCTCCCATAACACAATTTATTGCGTTATAGTTAATAGTGGTAAATTGGGTTCTGTAAAAAGCGTTGCTACCTATTGTGGTAACGTTTTCCGGGATAGTCAAAGTGCCATTAAAATTAGTATTATAAAACGCATTAGCACCGATGGTTGTCACTGAATTAGGGATAATTAAATCACCAGTAAAACCATCAACACAAAAGGCGTGTGGTGAAATGGTCTGAACATTTTCGCCAATATTCAAAGTCTCCAAGTTCTGACACCATCCAAAAACACATTCATAAGTGTAAGTGTTTTCCAACTCATCAAATTGTGCACCCATTTCACAGTTTATTGCATTATAGTTTATAGTGGTAAATGCTGTTCTGTAAAAAGCGTTTCTGCCTATACTTGTCATACTTTCAGGAATAGTTAGTGTTCCTGTTAAGCTAGTAAAAAAGTTAAACATATTAGCTGGAATTGTCTCAACATTATCGCCAATGTTTAATGTCGTGAGAGAGTTACTTAACCCATAGAATGGCCCACCGTAGTAATCATCCTCGTCATATTCTAAGTTTGTTATATTATAATTCAATGTGGTGAAACCTGAATGATAAAATGCGCTCTCGCCAATAAATGTAATTGAACTTGGCAGTGTTAGTGTACCATTAAAGCCCGTGTTAGAAAATGCTTCTGATGCAATTTTTGTCACATCATACTGTGTCTCATTGATTGTTATTGTCGCAGGAATGTTCAAGTCTCCAGATGCCGTTGTATTAGGTGCAAGACCCTCTACAGTTACCGAAGTCCCATCTTCATTTATTGAATATTTAATGCCATCAATTATTGGAGTTGTTGGTATATAACTATCGTCATAACTTAAACTTATGTTATCAATATAAAACTCTGATGTATTTAATGGGCAAAAGAAATCCATACCATCTAACTTTGGACCATAAGTATCACCACCCGCATTAGTTGACCATTGCCATTGGCATATTTGCTGTTCTTCTGTATAAGTTGATTCTGAAGAATAGTATAATATAGCAACATCAGTACCCATATTAATATTTATTCTGAAGTGCATCCATTCGTCATAAACCACAGGAGCATCACCATTAAAACCTCCACCGACATTTATCAAACCATGATAAGGATTACTTTCATTGCCTTGATAATGCAGATATGCTTCTAGTGCCCATTTGGACGAGCCGCCACTAAAACTATGAAGTATATTGAAGTAGCCCGTTTTTTCATTAGGAATAAGCACATCAAGTTCAAGATTAAAGATTCCCTCTTCATAACCGCCAAGCAAGATGACCTGATCAGTAGATCCTGAAACGAAACCACATTTTGTGTCGTTATATTCAGCTACGACGCCGTCTTCCGAAGAGCCGGGTTCACTACTCCATGTTGTCCACCAGTTATTACCGGCAAGATTCGCTTCTGATGCAATTTTATTGCCCACAGTATACGATTCAAAAGTTTCGTTTAAAATTTGGTTGTTACTTTGGGGATTTGCCTTGGCAATTGCCAAAGATCCTGTCAACAGGACGCATAACACATAGCTAAACGCCCTTTTCAATTTTAGTAAATTTGTTTTCATAATTAATAATTAGTTGGTTTAATGTTTGATTATTATGTTTATTCAGCAAAAAAGCACATAAAAAAAGCGCGAAAACAACTTGCCGAAGCTCGGGTTTCCACGCCCACCAATCAAACAAGTTGTTCCACGCCGTACCTAAATACGGCGTTTGTGAACTGTCCCTTGATTGGTTGTCAGTTAAGACTTGTGGAAATTGAGCTTCAAGGAATAGCACAAACGCTATTTTTTATGTATGTCAGTTTGTTTTTCTACATGATATTTTTGTTTTACAATGCGACTGCAAAGATAGAAATAAAGATTTAAAATTGCAAGAAAAAAGTGATTTTTTGCAAAAACAAATAAGGATTAAATAAAAAAATATGTTTAAGTGAAATGTTATTAGCTCAAATCTCTAATAAAATTTCTAATAGAATTTAAT
>Ga0310690_10003444_pt1 | contig 23712 bp, 30 predicted proteins | sample AusTroGonzalo_MG_2_FD_207661 | JGI IMG/M metagenome (GOLD analysis project Ga0310690, IMG submission 207661) | Bovine rumen microbial communities from tropical cattle in Woodstock, Queensland, Australia - Gonzalo_04 (v2) (version 2) | ecosystem: Host-associated > Mammals > Digestive system >... | reverse complement strand
TTCAGAGTCTTCCCGGCGATGTCGCGCCAGATGGTGTACTTGCACGCGGGACACCAGGCACTCTTCTCCATCAGGCGGATTTCCTGTCCACAGCGCGGGCATTTCAGGATCTTCTTCCCGAGAACCTCCTTGATCTTCGCAAAGCCGTCGCTCCTGATGATGTTCTCCGTAATTTTCTCCGTATAGCGCCGCACGCTCCCGCCGAAGACGGTCTCGTCGATCTCGCCGTTCGCGATCTGTTCCAGGGAGATCTCCCAGCGGGCGGTCAGCTCCACGCTGGCCACGGCAAGGTTCCGCACGGAGGCGTACACCAGCAGGCCGAGCTGCGTGGGGACGATCTTCTTCTTCTGACGCTCGATGTACTGCCGCGTCACGAGGGTTTTCAGGATCTCGTGGCGTGTCGCCGGGGTGCCGATGCCGATATCTTTCAGCGCGTCGGACACCTCCTTGATGTCGCTCTTCTGTCCGGCCTTCTCCATCGCAGTGATGAGCGTGGCATCCGTATACATAGGCTTCGGTTTCGTCTCGTCCTCGATGAGACTGAACGCCTCGATGCCGAGCCGCTCGCCTTCGGAGAGTTCCGGCAGCGGACGCATATCCATGTCGATGCCGTCCACGTCGTCGAGTTCCACGGTCTGCGCCATTCCTTCACAGACGCCCCGCCACCCGGCGAAGACCTCTTTGCGGCCTTTCGCGAGGAAGACGATCCCCTCGCAGGAAAGGCGCACGTTCGTGACATCCGCGACGTTCGGCGGGCTGAACGCCTCCAGGAAGCGCGTCAGCACGAGCTCATACACCCGCCCCTCCCTCTCAGAGAGATCCCCGGGCCGGCGGCCCGTGACCATCAGGGCGTGGTGGTCCGTAACTTTCTCGGCATTGACGCACCGGCGGTTCAGAGTCCCTGAAGAGAGGAGGGAAGCCGCCACCCTGCCGTAGTCAGGGTCTGCCACGTGGACTTTCAGCAGCCCGGGCACGGACTCGAAGACGCTCTCGGTGATGTACCGGGAGCCGGTTCTGGGATAGGTGATGAGCCGGGCTTCGTAGAGGGTCTGGGCTGCCGCGAGCGTCTCGTCGGCGGTGTAGCCGTAGCGGGAGTTCGCGGCTTTCTGCAGGGAGGCGATGTCGTGGGGCAGCGGCGGGTTGCGCGTCACCCGTTCAGTAACCACCTCCTCAATCTCAACGGTACCGTTCCCCAGCACGATGTCGCGGTCGCGAAGACCGTCCTCCTGGACGGAATAGCGGTTCTCGCCGCGCCACTTGAAGCGGAGACCGTCCTTCTCGGACTCTCCTTCCAGGAACCAGAACGGCTCCGGCTTGAAAGTCTTGTTCTCGACGTACCGCTGACAGATCAGCGCGAGGACCGGCGTCTGCACGCGTCCCAGAGACAGCACCTGCGTAGCCTCCGCGGAGAGCGTAAAGGCCCGCGTGGCGTTGATGCCCACGAGCCAGTCGGCCTCGTTGCGCGCCTTGGCGGCGTGGTAGAGCCCTTCGAGGTGGGGGCTGTGCCCGTCCTCGAGGTTACGGAAAGCGTTTTGGATATCCTTCTCTTCTAAGGACTGCACCCACAGGCGGCGGAAGGGCTTACGGCATTTCAGGTATTCGTAGATGTAGCGGAAAATGAGTTCCCCTTCGCGTCCGGCATCCGTGGCGACGATGATCTCGGAACACTTGTCAAAGAGCCTGCGGATCACTTCGATCTGATGGACGGCGCCTTCGTCGGTTTTCCCGCCGCGGCCTTTCTCCTTGCGGGGCCGCAGCTCGAACGTCTCCGGGATGATAGGGAGCGTCTTCAACTCCCAGTTCCCGTTCTCGAGGGGCGTGTGGATCTCCACCAGGTGCCCGAGGGCCCAGGTGACGCACCAGTCTTTTCCGTCGTGGAAGTACCCGTCGGCGCGGGCGTTCGCGCCGAGTACGCCGGCGATCAGTGCGCCGACCGAGGGTTTTTCTGCGATGACTACTCTCATAGGCTAAGCGGTTTGGTGGATGACATCATGGAGCGGGGCCCATTTCTTCACCTCGGCATCGGAGAAGGAGAACCGGCGCACGCCAAGCGTCGCCGTGGTCCAGGGCTTCTCGTTGCCGTGAAGATAGAGACACAGGACACCCCACATCTCTTCCTCCCCGTGAACGGGGATCAGGAAGTGGAGGAATTCCGGGAGATCGTCCAGGAGTCCGTCGCTGAGCACGACGAGATAGACGGCCGGGCCGTTCCCGGACTCCGGCGTCTCTTCTGCTCCATGCCAGCGGATCGGAGCGTTTCGCAAAGGGCGGGCACTTTCGGCGCTTACCTCCGCAGAACGGCTCCCTACCCCGGGGACTTCTTTAATCCTGACACTCATAATGTTCCAATTATTCTAATTATATCATTCAAAATCATTCGCATCGAAGGACACGCCGTCTTCCGCAAGCTGCCCGGCGAGAGCCTCCATATCGAGGGCGTTGGTTTCCGTCAGGTCTTCGCTGCCGTCAACGTACTCGCGTTCCTGCGGGGCCGGTTCCTGTTCAGTTTCCGCCTGCGGCGTCTCCCGCTCCCTCTCCTTCTTCCCGCCGCCGGTCCAGCCGGCCGGGACTTCCTCTTCGATGTCCAGGGAGTCGAGCGCGTCGCGGAGCTCTCCGGTGTTGATGTCGTAGGCGACGATGTCGTAAACGATGCCGTCCCGGATCTCGATCTTGTAAGGGAACTGCGAGAAGTGCGGGAACACGTCCACGACGCCAGCCGAGACTGCGTATTCGCCGGGCATGGACACCTCGTCGGTAGCTTTAAGCCCGGCGCCGCGCAGGGCGTCAGTGATACGGCGCAGCGAGTCTTTCTCGCCTTTCTCGACGGTGAGGATGACCTGGCGCTGCTTGCGGCCACCGCCGACGGGAGTCGCTTCGGCCGCCGCAGCGGATGCTCCGCGCCCGGCGGTCGTCGGGCTCTGGGCCGCACCCTCGTCCTCGTCCTCGAATTCGTTGACGCCTTCGTACTCGAACATCTCCAGGATGTCGCTCTTGATCTTCTTATAGTTCTCGTTCAGGATGCGGTGCATGTCCTCGTCCTGACGGACCTTGATGATCGCGGAGAGGATCTTCTTCCTCTCCTCCTCTCCCATTTCGGCGTAGCGGCGCGCAGCTTCGGCGCGGCCGGTGGTCTCGGAATAGGGGTTGTGATGGGGATCGCGCCGCAGTTCCTGCTCGTCTTCCTTGACGATCTGCTGGTAGATGTAGTCCTCGCATTCAGCGTCGGCGTTCTCGCGGACCTGCTGTTCGATCTGCGCGTCGTTGAAGTAGCGCAGGCCCTGGGCGGGGATGTCCTTGAATTTCTTCTCCTTGGCGAGGCGCACACCGACGGCCTTGTCGTTGCTGAGCTTCCCCTTGGGGTCTATCTGAATCTCTCCGTAGAAGAGTTTCTTTTCGATCTGTGTCTTGTTGTCGTCGGCGACCTTTCCGAAGAAGTAACCCTGGGAAAGCGTCTCGATGCGGCTCTGAGGCATGATCTCCTGGAGCTGGTACGATGACGACACGGATGTGCCGGAGTTGGACTCCGTCTCCGAAACTTTCTCGCGAAACTCCTTGCCAAACATCTCAGAGCACTGTTTGGCGGTGGATCCGTTGACCTGTCCGGAGATGATGTTGCCGACGGTATTGAAAATGACGTTCGCTTCTTTCTCCGTGTAGTCGCGGATGAGCTGCGTCTTATCCTGTGCGCCGAGGACGATAGCGACTTTGTTGGAGCGCGCCGTGGCGATGAGGTTGTCGAGTTTGTTGACGACAATGGTCGGAAGCTCGTCGAGGAGGATGCCGCACTTGTTGTTGCGGCGTCCGCTGCTGTTCGTCGGGTGGTTGACGATGCGGAAGATTCGCGCGACGTACAGGGCGAGGGTCGTGCCGTACACCGCCTGGCGGTCGGGGTTGTTGCCCATGCAGATAAACGCCAGGTGGTCGGGGTTATTGAAGTCCAGGGTGAAGTCGTCGCCGGACAGGGCCCAGTACAGGGACGCGGACGGGAACCGCAGCAACGGGATTCGCGCCGAGGCGATCTGGCCCTGCAGCTGCTCCTGGGCGTTACCTTTCAGAGCGTCGGCGAACGGCTGGATCATGATGTTGAGGTCTTCGTATTCCGGCTTCTGCAGAATCTTGAATACGGTTTTATAGCTCTTGCCCATGAGTTCGATCAGGTGCGGGAACGTGCAGTAGATACCGCCCTTATAGCGGCGCAGGTACCACACCAGCGAGGCGATATACACCTTTGCTGACTTGGCAAAGAAGTCATCTTTTTCGAGCGTAGAGCGGTCCACGTTGCTCATAATGATGTCCGCGATTTCGTGCGCGTCGATCGGGTCGGTGAGGTACCGGGGATCCATCGGGTTGCAGCGCATCGAATAGCGCGGGTCGTCGAAGTTCAGGATACAGAATTTCGGGGCGTCGGGCTTCTCCGCATAGTCCTCCCCGTACCGCTTGATGAAGTAGTTATACACCTCCTTGGTGAGCGTCGGGAACTTGAAGTCATAGACGAAGTTCATGTACCCCTTCTTCGTGAAGGTTTTCAGGAAGGGGGTATAAACGGAGAACGACTTACCGGAGCCAGGCGTACCGAGGATGATCGTGGCGCGGAAGGGGTTGACGACGTTGATCCAGCCTATGCGCCAGCGCTGCTTGTAGCGGTAGCGAATGGGGATGTTCACGCTGTCGTCGGTATCGATCCGCTCCTCGCACTGCTCGAAGCTCTCGTAGGGGCTGTTCTCGGCTTTCTGCATCCCGCCTTTCAGGCGCTTGGCCAGCAGGACTACGGAAGACGAGAGGAACACGTACCCGGCGAGGCTCATCAGCACGAACGAGATGGGTTCGATGAAGGGGAAGAAGAAAATCAGCAGACTCGCGGCGAGCCGCAGCAGGATCTCCGCCCAGCTCTTCGACGTGCGTTTGCCGCGCTTGATGATCCAGTCCACAAACACGCATCCCGCTACGGCGAGCTTCATCTTGTAGGGTGCCGAGAAGAATCCCCGGTCGGCGATCCGCACGAGGATGACGTCCAGGAACCGGGAGGTCCAGCCCAGGTCCCGGAACAGGGAGTAGCTGAACCAATAGATGACCATCAGCAGGAGCACCGCTCCCGTGAGGAACACCGGCATGTGTATCTTGTCAAATTCTTTCTCGTCCATAGCAGGATGTGTGTGTTAATTTTCTCCGCAGTTACTCGCGCGCAGGCTCGACGTCATCCCAGACGGAGATGGTATGGTCGGCGATGCCGTCGGAGCACTCTCCGGTTTTGTTGTACGTACGCACGCCCGCGGCGGAGCCGTCCTCGGCGAGCACGACGCCGTTGTACGGGAATTCGGTGCGGTTGGTCGCGGCGATGATGTCAACGTGCGCGCCGGTCAGGTCCTGGAAGTGCTTCTTCTCCTCGCCCCTGCGGATGCGGTCGGGCCATTCGGCGCCGAAGGGCCGGCAACGAACGATGTGGGCACACTGCAGGCGCACCATCACGGGATTGGCGACGTCGCCGGTGCCGACGAAGCCAAAGATCTCACCAGGGAGATTGATTTCGTTCTCTTCGGATTTGTTCTTCATCGGGTCCTCCAGGAACCAATGGGGCCGCCCCTCTGCGTCCTTGGTCAGGAAAAGGGTGTGCGGGAAGGTTTTCGCTTCAATGGTAGGCATAGTGATATGAGATTAAAAAATAGCTATCTGCGGATGGTGTTCTTCGGCACCTCAACAGGGATCTTCTGCTCATGGGGTTTGGCGACGGTCTGGCGGATGCGGCTCTCGGCGAGTTCGCGCACCTGCCGCACCTCCTGCTCGGACAGGGGCTTGGCGTCCCCCTTCTTCTTCAGGGACTCGAGCTGCGCCATGCCGACGCTGCCGCCGATGCGGGGCAGGCTCTGGGCGATGCGCTCCCGCTGATCGACGAGGATGAGGTTACGCAGCCTGCGGTCTTTCCTTACGCCGTTCTCGGTCTTCGACAGGGAGTACGGCGTGATGCCGCAAGAGTTCAGTTTCACAAGGAGGTCTTCGAAACTCGCAGACCTCTCGTAGCAGTATTCGACGGCGGTGCGGAGCCATGCGACCTTTTCGGGGGTGCGGGGTTTCCGGCTTTTATCGATGAGCGTAATTTCAAGCTTTTCGGCGAACGAAATCCCGCCGTCGTTTTTGCTGTCAATGAAAAGGTACCTGGACCGTGCTTTCCCTTCATGGTCGAGGGCCTTGAAGCGGAGCAGTTTCTTCTTCTCCTTTTCCTCGCGGTTCCTTCTTTCTACGACACTGACTTCGAGGCCCCAGGAGCGCATTGCTGCGGCGAACTCGGTAAAGTCATTGAATTCGTAGTTGAAGACTTCCTCGAGGTTCGAGACGATCTGATCCATGATATGATCCTTTGTCATGTCCAGAAATGCCGGGGCCAGCTTCTCGCCGGAAAGTTCCTTGCGGGAGGGGTCGGCGCCGACATGGAAGCCGTATTTGGGCGCCAGTTGCCTCATGGATTCGAGAGCGCGGAAATGGAGGAAACTGTCGTTGATGACCTTTCCCTTCTCGTCAACGCGTACGCTCACGACGTGATAGTGTTCACGTTCGATGTCATTGTGTCGATAGACGACGTAGGGCTGGTTCCCGAACCCAAGATTCTTCATGTGTTCACAGATGAACGCCATGACCGTAGCCTCGTCCATGCGGTCCGTCGGCCCGGGGTTCACGGCCATGTGGAATCCCAGGTAGCGCGTCCGGTCGTCGATGGCGGGATTGGTCTCGTATTTCTCGAAAACGTCCATGACCTGATTGATGTAGTATCCGTTTACGCCGGACGCCATCACCAGGTCCGCGACACCCCTGATGACCTTCTGTTCGTTATACAGGAAGGGGGCCATCGCGCTGTACGTCTTGTCGAGAATCTTCGCCACCATGACGCACCGTATCTTACATCATTATCTTGATCGTGTCGGCGTAAAGGGCGATGACGCCGGACTCCTGGATCTCGAAGTCACCCAGGGCGAAGATGACGCTTCCCTGCCGGACGGTCTCCGGGAGGCGGGAACGCAGGGCGAAGACGGTATATTTCCGCTCAGCCTTTCGGGTCTGGGAGACGACGTCGATCTTCACCTTCTCGTTGTTGAACTTGTCCTTATAGGTCTGCATTTCGGAGCTCACGGTTCCGATGATCTGGATTTTTTCCATATACGTAAACTTTAACAATTCATCATGGTTGCGCCGGCCGTCGCTTACGCCGGGGAGGTTGCGGCGATACACGGGGAGTTCCCGTTTTACGCCTTCCAGGGAGAAATAGTCATTCAGCCCCTGCTGAAGGAAAATCATAATGTCCTCCAGGGATTTGAACGCGCGGAGGATGGGTTCGCAGAGTGCGACCAGGGAGGCGGAATCCTTTGCTTCCTCGAAATAACGTTGGACCAGATTCGCTACCGTAGTGTACTGTCCGGCCATCGTCTTGAAGCGGGTCTTGATAGCCATCGCGGTCGAAAGCCGCTTATCGGAAATCTTCTCCGGGGACAAAGGTTTCTCCTTCCCGCGCACGTCGTTCAGAAGGAGTTCGCGGACATACGCGGACACGGATCCTCCCCGCGCGGCAGAGCGCTCATGGAGGAGTTTCGCTTCTTCCTCAGAGAGTCGGATACCGACAAAATCTGTCCGTTTCTTATCCATCAAAATCTGTTTTTAGCGTTATTATCTTGACAAAAAGCCAATAACTTTTCTGCAAAGATAAAAATTTTTATTGTGATTGCAAATCTGAGCAAAAAATTATGATCTCAGGCAGGCAGCCGTGTTAAACAAAAGGACATCTGGTTTATGTAAGTGTTTGGGCGTTTTGAGGGCGTCTGGAAAGACCCCGAAAAACCGGGCCCCGAACACGTCGGCGGATACGGAAAATATGAATACATTTCAATAAAAGTTCCTAAGATATCTATGTAATCATGGATATGCTGGACATCATAGATATGCAGGATATGCACATAATCATAGAAATCATAAATACGTAGGAAATCATAGATATCCATGATTTCCAAGAAGCCTATGATATCATAGATATGTAGGATATCTTGGAAGTCAGAAAAAATATCTTTACATTTGCCCCAGGAAAAACGATCATTGCCTATGGAACTGGAAGAAAAAGGAAACGGTTCATTTATTCTGAACCTTGGGGCTGAACCCAAAGGCGAGGCCCGTAACGAAGAACAGAAAACCTCTGTTCAGCCGACGGCGAAAGAAATAAAAAAACCGGCGCGGGCACGGGGGCCCAAGTCTGGCGGTGAACCAGGCTCCGCAAGGATTTGCGTCTGGTTCGACGCCGACTCGGCCCGCGCATTCAGGACAGCGAAGATGGTCTATGAGAGCGAGACTGGGCAGCAGTTGACCAACGGAGATTTCCTGCGTTCCATTCTTGATGGAGGATGGAATAAAATATCACCTCCGGCAAAAAAGCTTTTCAAGGATTTCCTTGAAATGAAACACAAATAATAAGAAAGGGGGCACCGCCAAAGCGGTGTCCCCTTGTCTTTCATGTGCGGCTAAACGTGCACGCCGGGACCGTAGTCGGGACCGGGGCCCTGGCCGTTGCTGAGGCCGTCGTCATAGACGCCTTCACCCTGTTCACCGGCGCCGTCGCCCGGGAACTGGGAATAGTCCACCTCGCCGGACCCGGAGGCCGCGATGCACTCGTTGATCTGGTCGACGAGGCTCTCGACGAGCTGGATGCGCTTGGTGTCGTCGGTGTACTCCTTCAAGCCGACGGTGACCTTCTCGACAGGGGGGAGATCCTTCGGATCGATACCCCAGTTGAGCTTCTCGGACTTTCCGTCAGGGGTCTTGACGTAGACGGACACGTTGGTGTACGCGTCTTTGAGCCAGGGGCTGATTTTGAACGTCAGGCCGGCGAAGTTCTTGACGCTGGCGAGCGGGAGGATGATGCCGCGGGCGACGCTGCTGTCCATGAGCACGGACAGGACGTATTTCTCGCCGCCGTTCTCGATCCCGATCTCGTAGAACTTCATCGCATGGTCGTTGATCGTTGCGTCACGGCGTGAGATGCCGGTGATACGACCTTCGACAAAGTCGAAATTCTGGACCTCGGCGTCTTTGGCCGGGCGATAGGTCACCTTACCGTTGGCGATGCCAAGGAAGAATCTGCGTTCGTTGTTACCTAAACCTTTCATGTTTGGATGTGTTTTAAAGGGTTAATATTAAAGTAATAAACATAATCGAATTATGCTTCGTCCGCTCCCGTGGGGCGCGCTACACCCTTGGGCGGTTGCGCCCTACGGGTCCGGCGAAGAAGCCATCCTACTTAACCTTGTAAGGTTGAAGGTTGATTTCCTCCGTTTTGTCGTTAACGATGATGCCAGATTCCTGATACGCGTTAATGCGGTATTCATTATAAGCGTCGGCCAAGTAGCTGAGTATCTCAGTTTCGGACATGTTCTCAGCATCGACGACAGTCGTTTCGACGGTCTCACCGTTTTCTTCGATAAAGAGTTCGAACCAGTTATTGTTATCAACACAGACGTCTTCGTGGTTCGGGGAATAACCCTGCTCGTGGAAGAGTTTCAGCAACTCCTCGGGCATCTTGGAGGCGCGGTGATAGGTTATGCCTTTATAGTCGACTGATACTTCGCCCTGCGTCATAAGGCTGACTTCGAACTTCGTACCGTCGTTAAGCTCACCGCTCAGACACGCAATCAGGAGATTGGAATCGAGTTCCATCGCATCGTTGATGTTCGTCAGAACGATGCGGTTTTCAAACTTGATATTCTTCATAATAGTACATTTAATTATTCACAGTATGACGCGGCCTACACCTCAACCTCAACGACGGCCGTAGAGAGGACGAATTCGTGGCCAAGTTCGGCTTCGCCTTCGATTTCAATCTCGAGAGGGTTGTCCTCAACTCCTTGGCTCGGATACATGCAAAGATTAAGGATTTCGTCCTCGTTCCAGAGAATATTGATTTCGCCGCTTTCGGCTTCGGCGGCGAGTGTCTCGCAGACCTGCTTGGCGACGACCTTGGGATCGGCGTCGGCGAAGGTCTTGGACCGGGGCGTAGAAAAGGCGTTCTCGTGGATAAGGGTAGCGATATGGAGTTTCATGATACGATACTTTTCAGGTGAGAGGTTAGTCGTCAGTCGAATCGGCGTATCCGTCAGCATATTCGAGATTCGCCATGATGGCATCAAGAATACGCGGCAGGTCGGCGTGCGCGGCGGCGAAGCCTATCCACTGCCCGCTCGGCAGGATCTCCCATCCTTTTTCGCAGGGCCTGTAATTGGAGACGAACACTTCGAGTTTGCCCTTCCAGTAGCGAATGCGCGTGATCGGGAAGAACTGCTGGGGTTCGTGTTCCGCTACCGGGACGCGGATGCCGTCCGTGTAGTCCAGCGGTGCGAGGCTGACGCCATGTTCTCCGACTCTTTTGAGAACGAGTTTGATCGTGACAAGGACGCCTTCGGCCGCCTTCTCGAGGATCGACCGGCGAATCTTCAGGGCGTCGATCGCAAGTTTGTAATTTTGGTTCATAATAAGAATAATTAGAATAAACAAAGTAAAGTATTCTGCCCCGCCGCGCATGGCGGTCACGAAAAGGGCCATTCCCGTTAAAGGTATTCGAGCATCTGTTTTTTAAAGGAGGGTAGAGCCTTTTCGAATACCACCTTGAGGGCTTCTTTCCGTTCATTAAGATAAATGGACTCGGCCTTGTTGAGCCACTCTTCTTTTTCGCTATGCTTATCGCTGATAGACATCAGGACGGCACCGTGGATATCTACTTCCCGGAGAGGCTTGGAGAGGAATTCGATAGCGGCTTTCAGAGCGCTAATTCGTCGGGATATTTCCGCCTGTTTCCGCAACGAGGATAATAGGAGCGTTCTGGGCAAAAAAATCCGTTCCGGAACTCCGGCCTGCTCATAGGCTTGAAGTTCAGCCTTGAGCCGTTCTTCAAGTTTTTCTTGTAAATCATGGGTATTCATCATGTTAAATGATTATATTTTTTTGTTGACGAATGTTCGGGACGGTCTTCGCGATGATGGTCAGTCAAATGGAATTCCCAGTGTTAAGGCAACCGACAAAGCCGGACGGAAAAGCCTCTGAACTTATCGTCGTATTTCAAAGAAACAACGAAAGGTCTGAGAAGCGCGAATTTCGCGTTTTCTCTGTCACGTTCGGTCGATGTCCAGTAAGCCCCACCTTCGCCGACGCCGTATTCACTTCCGGGATCCAAGATTTTCGTCTTGGTACAAAAGTTCTGCATTCCGTTCGACGGAAAGAAAAGGGTGTTCCCGTTAGGCCCAGTAAAGACAACCCCATTACGTTTATTGTCCCAGTCGGCCTTATACTCTTTCACAAGTTCTTCCCACGCCTCGATCGACGGAAGAAGACTGCCGAAGGCCCTGACGGCGCCATCGAACTGATGGTAGCCGGGTTCATTTTCTTTCGCCCAGAGGCGGCCGGAAGGGAGCCCGAGGTCGACGAAATCTGCCTCGGTCGTTTTAATCTCGACCAGCGACATGACGAATCTTTTCATTTCGGCGTATTCGGCGTAAATCTCAGAGAGGTGAACCTTCACCAGAGCGCTTTTCTCCGCCTTGATTTTCTTTTCAAACGCTTTCATCTTCCTGTTGATAAAAGCAGTGAGTTCTTTGGTAGGATTCATGATGAGTGGATGTTAGTAATACTAAGAATAATCGGAATAAAAAGAGCAGAAAAAATCTGCCCCACCGCGCATGGCGGTCACGAAGAACGCCATCGTGCGTGGAGGGCAGAATGAAAGGAACCGTCAGACGGCCGGCCTGTCAAGGAACCGATACGTGGACGCCTCGCAGATGTGCTGCGGGGTGATTACCTCAACCCCTTCGAGGTCGGCGATGGTCCGCGCGATGCGGATGATGTGCGCGTAGGCCCGGACCGAGAGCCCCATCTGGGAGAAAATGTTGTTGAGCGTCTTGAAGGCGGCTTCGCCCACGAAGCTCTCCTCTCCGACGACGCCGTTGTGGAGGTCGTTGTTCAGACACCCCTGACGGGCCATCTGAATGCCCCGCGCCCGGGCTACGCGTGCGGCGACAACCGTAGCGGAATCTCCTGCGGAGACCTCGTTGTCGGGATCGGGATGTACCCACGCCTGGACTGCGGTATGGTCGTAGACGGGGCCGCTGAGCTTGCCCAGGTATTCCCAGCGTTGTCTGGGAGAACATGTGCAGCGATCTCCTTCGCCGTAATATCCGCAGGGGCACGGGAGGGTGCCGAGGACGTGGATGAATTTCGCGGGGAATTCAACGTTGCCGTTGAGTCGGCGGATCGTAACCTTCCCGTCTTTGATGGGGCCGCGAAGGGCTTCCTTGACGGCGTTCGGGATGTTTACGAACTCGTCAAGATAGAGAACGCCGTTATGGGCGAGCGTCACTTCTCCTGGGAGAACGTTTTCGCCGTTGCCTCCGCCAAGAAGAGCAGACAGGGACGTGCTCCAATGAGGAGTGCGGAACGGTCGTTCCAAGTAGTTGAACCCCCGATTGGCCGCGGAATAGATTTGCTGGATTTCCGTTGCCTCCTGACGGGTCTCAAGGGGCAGGATCTCGTTGAGGGCACGGGCAAAGCGGCTCTTTTCTGCTTCCGGACTTCCGACCAGAAGCATGGAGTGCCCGCCGGCGGCGGCGATTTCAAGAGCGCGTTTGGCGCCGAAGTTGCCACGGATGGAATCCCACACTCCTTCGCAGGACGATTCGGGTTCTTCTCCGAACCAGTCAAGCGCGTCGTATTCGTCGCGCAGTTCCCTGTTGGTGAGCACCTGGACGGCTTCCGCAAGGTTCTCCACGCCGATCACCTTGATGTTCCCCTCCACGGCTCGTGCCGCGAGTCTGGCGCAGTGAAGAGGAAGGATGACGTCCTTTCCGGTCTCCTCGGCGAGAAGCGCAGCCTGCATCCAGCCGGGGACATCGCGGACGGACCCGTCAAGGGCGAGTTCACCGGCGATGACATAGCTGCCGAGCTCCGTAGGATCGATAGCTTTACCCCCGATTTCCGGGATCGCCTGCTGGCCGCTTTCGGCGATGAAAGCGAGGGCGATGGGCAGGTCGAAATGCGTACTGCTTTTGCGGAGGTCCGCGGGGGCGAGGTTAATGATGATTTTCTTCCCTGGGATACGATACCCGTTCGCTTCCAGGGCAGTGATGGTACGGAGCAAAGACTGCTTGACCGCCGCATCGGCAAGACCGATGAGATGAATGCCGATACCTTTGGTTATCTCACATTCGACGGTAACGGGTACGGCTTCGATGCCGTGCGTGCGGAAAGAATTTACTTTAGTTGCCATGATGGTAAGGATTAAGAGATGAATTTCAGGGTAAGAGCGACAATGAAGCCGTCCTTGTTACGTTTGGCGTAGCATCCGTAGACGCCGTCGCCGTAGCCGGAGGCGGACACGGCTCCCTTGTCGTCGATAACGCCGTATTCTGCGTCACTGAGGGCAAGTTGGCAAACGCGGTGATACCAGGAAGAAGGATCGTCAAATCCTTCGTTGGTCTGGTTGGCGTCGTAGTAGGCTTCGTCAAAGAAGCCACACTGACCCGAGTCAACGCAGCAGCGTCCGACGAACTCCTTTGGGAATCCCTTCGGGTAGTCCTCGTGTCGGATGGTGAGGGAGGCGATGCGTGTCCCCCAGGCGGGTCCGCAGTCCTTGCGGCGGACGGAGACGATCCACTTGCCGGGAAGGCAGTCCTTGACCAGGACGGCTTCGAAGGAACCGGGGTCGAGGCAGGGATCGGACACCTGCACGCGGGTGTTGAGGGTGATGGTCTGTTGCATGATGAGTGGTTTTAAAAGTATTCCTGTTCTATGACGGCGTCGTGGACGCCCGGCCTCGCGGCCTCAACCTGTGTCGGCTGCGTGGCCGGAGTCCGCGGGTTCCGTTTTTTCGGTCCCCAGGGTAATTCCCCGACGATTTTCCCGTCACGAAGGCATACGCTCTCCCAGGGCTCGCGACCTCGGCGGGACGCCATGCCGATGGTGATGTCGGGGAACTGGGACGACACCTCCCAGACGTCCCCTTCGAAGTCGGACGGCCCGACATCGGAGGAGTGGATGGAGCCGTCGCTGCGGGAAATGAGTCCGGCGCGGTCTCCTTTGCGAAAATCGATGAGTGCGGTGATGAACGCCTTGAAGCGTTCGGCGCTGCCGCCGACGAGGCGGAGCGTGACCGGATGAGATGGTCTGTGATACATATATGCGATATTTGTAGATGTCAGGTTTATTTTTCTCCGTATATTTTCTTCGCGTTTCTTTCTCCTGGAGATTGCGGAGAATTTTACGGGCGATTTGCGAGAATTCACCGGAACGCCAGCCGGGAGAATCGATCACGGACGAACGTCAAGGATGTCGTTGTCTCCGACAACCCGCACCTTAAAACGAACGGTCCCCTCGGAGAGCTTGGCCCGGAGCCGTTCGACGACGACGTCCCGCTGCGGACAGGTCTTTTCCAGCGGATGTTGGACATCTACCAGAACGTTCTCGTCGAAATACTCGACGACGACGGTCCGCTCCATGAAGCACCACACCTCCCGGACGCGATGCCAGCGGGACAGGCGGAAGAAGTCGTCGTCCTGCAGGTTATGAAAGCGCTTGCGCATGTTCATACACCCTCCCCGGTACGAGCACTCCGGAGTTCCGACGAATTTCTCGACGGACGGTAAGACTCCGTTATTGATGAAGAAGTTCCTGCTCTGCTGAGTCAGGGCACTGATGGTATAGATACCGGCCATAATTGAAATGGTTAAGGGTTGACGATGGTTTTCACAGGGATGGAGCGTCTCCCGGGCCGGGAGGGCCCTGCACCCTGCGTCGTGGGCCCTTACGGCCGGAGACAAACAAAATCCCCCGCAAGAAGAAATTCTCCTTACGGGGGATCCGTCCGATGATACGCGGTCGGGAAAATCCTTCGCTAAGCGGCCATGGCCATGGGCATGAGCATCGCGATCCGCTCCGGATCGCCCTCCTCGGGATGAGCGGGGACGATATACGCCGGATGGCGCGGGCTCTTCATGCGGATTTCAAGGTCCTGGCTGTCGATGGCCTTGAGGGACTCGACCATGCGCCGGCGCGGGAAGATGATGGTCATCCGCTCGGCGCCCTCGAACTGGCACGCGAACTTGTTCGTCGTCTTGTTGACCATATCCGGGAAGATCTGCTCGCAGGTCACGGTGACTTCGGTGTCGAGCAGCCCGCCGACAAAGTCGAGCGTGACGGCTCCCGAAGTGTCCTCGGAAACGCCGGCGATGTTGAGGCCGAGCTTCATGGCGGCGGCACTCACCGTTGCGACGATGGGGCTTTCCTGACCCAGGAGCTTCGTGTAGTCCGGGAATTTCTGCGTCACGGCGGGGAACACCACGGTGTACGCGCCGGCGCTGATGCGCCCGACGGCCCCGTCTTCGGTCACTTCCAGGCAGAGAAGCCCATCTGCTTCGGCTTCGAGCTTCGGGATCAGGACCGCGACCTCGTAGGGGATATTGACGGCGAACGTCTCCGCAGAGCCCTCGCCCAGCGGGAGGCGTTCCAGGAGCATCAGGCGGGAGTCCGTGCAGACGAAATCGGCCTTGCCGTCCCTGATTTCCACGTGGACGCTGTGGAACTGCGGACGCAGGGCGTCCGTGGCGGCGGCGGGGAGAACGGCGGTGACAGCTTCCTTGAAGGAAGAGGAGACGAAGCGGACCGCGGGGGTCTCTCCTTCGAGGATGCGGGGTTGGGGGTGCATGGGTTCCAGGACGGGGAAGCTCGCGGAGGCGTCGGCGTTGTCCAGGTGCAGGCGGAAGGTCTCCCCCTCAACGCTGATGTGGACCTCTTCGTAGTCCACCTGCTGCAGGAAGTCAACCAGCACGCCGACCGGCGTGGCGACGGGATAGTCCAGCGGGCTCTCTACACCCGTAACGGGGATCGTGGCGACCACGTCCACGGCGGGGATGGCACAGCGGACGGTGAGAAGGCCCGCCTGCGCATCGACGGTCATGGCCACGGTCTCGCCGGAATTGACGCTCTTCGCGGCGACACAGCGCGCGATGGGGAGCAGAAGGCCGCAGAGGGCCTTGGTGTTGACTGTGAATTTCATGATGAAACAGTTATTAGATGGTTGGTGAGTAATTTTTAATGATCTTAAGGTTCAGCTCTTCCTGAGCTGCGAGCAGTTCTTCGACGGTGCCGGGGTTGACTTCCGTGCCGAAGCAGCGCTTGTCAACAGCGGCCACGGCTCCGGGACATATAAGGCTGAAAACCGTTTTGCAGATCCGCACGTCGATCGCCTTGCCATTGACAAAAAGAACGGTAGCGAAAAAGCTTTCCGCCATGTCCCGGAATTTCCTGTTATAACGAACCACGCCCAGAGGAGCGGTGCTGTCGAGCTTGAAGCCGTACTTTTTCAGGAAAGCTTCGGTAATAGGAGTTTTCTTTTCCATGACTAAAACAAACAATGATCGGTTTTAACTTACGCCGCTGCCGAAACGAGGTCCGCGCCGCGTGCGAGTGTGCCGGGGTTGAGGCTCTCGGCCTTGCAGCAGGCTTCGAGAGCGCTCCCGGCTGAGACCGTGACGGTCCGCTGCTCATCGCTCGGAACGATGACGAGCGTGACGATGAACTTTCTCATGGCTGAATTCAAACTTTTCGCGGTGATGTTTCTGTTTCTTCTGCTGCTTCGCCTTCATCTCGCGGCGTTCGGCTTTCGAGGCGCGGATCGGCGTGAAGAGGTTGTCGTTGCTGTTGCCCGCCCAGCAGCAGAACTGGGTGCAGGGCCTGCCGCCCTCCGCGTATTCGCAGCAGGGGCAGATAGGGTGATTGTAGGCAGCCATATCACTTGGCGTTAAGGGTATTCAGGACCTCGGCGACGGCGGTATAGAGCATATCGAAGTCGTCGGGGTCGGTGATGTTGGAAAGCTCATAGCGCCGTCCGTCGTCGGCATAGGCGTAGTCGCGGTCGATCTTGACGATGTTGGGCCGCTCGCCGGTGTACTCCGGGTAAGGAACGCCGAGCGTGGCGTCGTCCTCGTAGAGCGTACAGGGCTGAGGCAGGACGACGGGGCCGCAGGTGCGTTCGATGACCTCGCCGACGATCTTCCACAGGGAGTGATAGCAGGCCATCAGTTCTTTCTCCGTGTTGTAGCAGGAGATGCTGCCGCCGCCCTCGAAGTTTCCCTCTGCGTCGATGATGACCAGGGGATCCTCGATATTGCGGCGTTCGATTCGCTCGACGAAGAAGTCGGGATAGCCGTTGGCCTTCATCCACCGCATACAGTCGCGGATTCTGCAAAAGGCCATGTTAGGGTAGATTTCATCGGGCAGGTGATAGGTGCCGTTAATGGTTCGCAGCAAAGGCTGATAGAGTATCTTTTTCATGGCTTAACGGGTTTACGTGATAAATGTGTCGTCAGGATTCGCCGCGCACGAATTTGACGGCCTTTGTGGCCTTGCTGGCGCAGCTCACGATCATGCGGGGATTCATCCGCAGGGCGTCGATCCACTTGCCGCAGTAGGCGGCGGCGTTCTCGATGCTCTCCTCGGTAGTGATGCCGGCGACGCTGCTGAGCATCGTACCGCCCATCTCGCCGATGAGCTCCTCGCTCTTCGTGTTGAGGTTCGAGCGGTCCAGTCTGCGGCGGGAGGCCGTGGAGTGGACGATCTGCTTGAAGAGGGTCTGGTAGTAGCCTTCGGTACCGTTGAAGCGGGAGATGTCCGGCATACGGATCTCATCCGCGGCGGCGTCGTAGGCGGGTTCGGCGCGGTTGTTCCACTGCAGGCCGACGTGTTCGCGAGAGAAGTACTCTCCGACGATGGCTTCGCCGTCCTCGACGGCCTGTGCGCCGCCGATCTCGCCGGGGCCCAGCCTGGACTCGATGCCCTCAACGTCGTTGATGTGGAAGACGCGGTAGTAGCGGAGGACGGCGCCGTGGCGCGTCTCCTCAACCTCCTCGCCATCCTCGCCGCGTTCGGTCTCGGTGCGGTCCGTGGGCTTGAAGAAGACGACCAGGTAGGCCGTTGCGCCTTCGCGGATTCTGCCGCCGAGGCTCTCGGCCTGCTTGCGGGTGAGGTATTCGCCGCTGCGTCCTCCCAGAAGCATGGTGTTGAGGAAGGAGTAGGGCTTACGGGAGATGTAGTTGATAGCTTCGGGAGCGGCCACGTTGTAGGGCTGCTTCCAGGGGATGATACCCTTTTCGAGTTCGGAGATGATCCGATCGGTAACGATTTCGTAGACGTTCATGGTTTGTGTTATTTAATGATTTATCCAGTTGATGCGGGTCAGCCGCCTCCGGCGGCCGCCGCTCACCTCTTGTCAGGTGGCGGCTGCCGGGGCGATGACCTTTCGGAGGACTACTCTTCGTTTTTCCGGATAAGACGGACAGCGCTGAGACGCTGTGCATTTTGAATCGTTATAGGATCGACGAAGAAGGAACCAAACGTGAGTCCGTAGACACACCCGGTATTCCAACTGCCAGAACGGGAAAGGACGACCCCCTTGGAGAGGTAATTTCCGAGGAAGGAGGGATTTTCGCCGGTGGTAGTACAGGGAAAGAATATGTTCCTGCCGTTCTTACCGGTGACGGTGTAGCCCCGGCGATGCAGGTCCTGCGTCCAGGTGCATTCCTTTTGGAGCTCCCTAAAATGCTCCGGTTCGGGAAGGCTGTCACCGAAAGCGGCGACGGCCTCTTCGTAATTGAAAAGCGTCTTCTCGGCCGGGTCCCAAGGATACTCCGGCGCGACATACGTGGCGGCGTTGTGCTCAGCCCAGAGGATGCCGGAAGGCAGGCCGAGATCGATGTATTGGACGCCGTTGATCACGGCGGAATTGTCGCGGCGACAGCACTTGAGGAACTCGTTGATTTTCTTACGGGCTTCCAGCGCGTCCTTGCGGTTTCTAATGATGAGTTTCATTGTTATGGGCTTTTAGAGTATTGACTATTCGTCGCAGTAGGCGAAGGCCGCGCGGCGGTCCCGCTGGCGGTTGTACTGCTTCATGGTGGCGTGCTTGACGCTGCGGAAGGCGGTGGGCTTGCCGTAGAATTCGATGTCTTCCAGGCGGGCCGCCCGGCGGTTGGCATGAAGGAATTCCTTGTCGCCGAGATGTTTGGGCATGGGTTTCATGGTAGTGATGATTGGTTACTTGGAAAATACTCGCGGTCCTGCCGCCTCCGGCGGCCGCCGCTCACCTCTTGTCAGGTGGCGGCTGCCGGGGCTGGCGTACCGTAATCGTTCTTACGCGTTTGCTACAGTTCTTTAATTTCGTCGAATCCCTGTTTCCGGAGCCAGGCGGCGAGGAGTCTGCGATGACAGAACTTTCCTTTGCCGCACCAGCAGAGCAGGACCACGAATCCATGGGCAGCGATGAGCTGGCGGAACTCCTCCGTAATTTTCTCGCGGTTCTCATCCAGGTACGCCAAATATCTCCGTGTGTACTCATAATCCCCGATGAGATGATCCTTGTAAGGCTTCAGGAGCGTCTCCCAGTCCGGAGCCACGGTCAGCCACTGCCCGTCGGTCTTCACGCCCGGCGGCACAGACACGCTGATCCTCACTTTGTAGAAATGCAGGGGGATCCTGCGGTTTGAATAATTACTTGTGAATACCATAAGGAAAACAAATTATTCCGGCCCCCTCTCCGCGAGAGCGCCGTCGCAACCTTTTTGCGGCGCACTCGTGGAAGGAGCCGCAACCCAGGCCGAAAAAAATAAAGCCCGCAGGCGATAACCTGCGGGCTGGTGGAATCGGATATATCTCAGACGCGTTCTGCCTGCCGTATGGCTTCTTCTATGACGCCCAGCGGCATCTCGTCGTAATCGACGCTCTCGTCGAACCCGTTGAGGTTGAACCAGATGGTTCCGTCGCCGGGGACCTGGAAGACTCCGCAGACGGAGTCGCCGCCGTGCTCGCCCTCGCGGATGTCAAACTCCACTGGAACCGGATGATCCTCGTCGGATCCGTCCAGAAGTACCGAGAGGCGTCGTCGGAGAGTCTCGCGTTTGACCTCTTCGTTCTCCGCGTGGATGTCCAGGAGGTTGCGGCAGCGCCAGGTGAGCGACGAGCCTTCTCCGCAGTCGTCACCGCGGACGACGATGACATGGTTATCGGAGAGGTCTACGAAAGCCACAGTGTCCTCGCAGGGCCACACCTCGTTGAACTCGCTGCCGATGGGTTCAAGAACGCCGGGCATTTCGAGTATCTGGAACACCGTATGGCTGACACCCGTATGGCACGGAAAGTCCTCAGAGAAACCCGCCGAAAGGAGCCGCTGGCGAAGGACCCGCGCAGGCCAGGGAACGCCGTGTTCCAGGGCCTCCAGGAAGGAGGAATGCCAACTGTCGAAATCCGGATCACCTGCGGACCGGAGACTGTCGTAAACGCCGCGAAGCACCTTTTCCCACTCGACGAGCATCCCTTCACGGGACTCGTGCTCCGTAAGGAGTTCGGCGTAGAAATAACCGCGATGCTCGCAAGCGAAGACGATGCCCTCGGCGATACGGTCCTCCGTCCAGTCGGCGGAGCGCTGGATGCTGTCCTCTGTCCAGACGGCGAAGCGCTGGTCTGCCGGAACGCTCTCCGGGAGCGTCACAGCCAGAATGGGGACGATGTGGCCGTCATAATGGCCCATCTGGGGAATGTCCTTGACTTTCGCATCGATGGACCGCTCAAAGCGGACCTGGCTTTCGTTCTTCTCGAGCAGAATCTGGCGGATGGCCAGGATAAAGAGGTCTGAATGTTTCATATCGCTTTCTAATTATCTGTGCCTGGCGGCCTCCGACCGGGGGCCGTCGCAACTTTTTGCGGCGCCCGGGCGGAACCGCCCCTGAGTCTTTCCCCTGCCCAATAGAAAACACAGTAGGATCCACTGTTTCTCGCCAGAAGACAGGGCCGTATCTTTCTCCGCAGCCCCAGGAAACCCCCGCCGGCCGCCCTATCTTTCTCCGCAACCGAAGACTGAGCACCTGTTCACTGCTCTGACAAGAATGTCTCAGCACGCCCTGCGACTCTTCCCGCCCTGCCGGCCCCTCCCCTCAGCGTCCACTCCTGCTTCGGAGCGTGGGCCGGAGCGCGCTCTGCGATGGACACACGAAAAGAGGCGGGCCCCCTGCAGGGAGTCCGCCTCGGTGATGATACGCGGCAGGCGTCGTCACGACGCCTGTTGAGATGTCTTGATGTTACCCGATGTAGTCGAAGCCTTTCTCACGAACAAACTCGGCATTATCCGGGAAGAGGTGACGGAACCGTTCAGGAACGGTTCCCTGGTGCCAGAGGTTGTCGCAGACGACCTCGCGTCCGTCGTTGAAACGGATCTTGAACTTCGCGCCGGCCATGCCGCGCGGCCAGTTCAGGTCCGTATGAGGCGCGAGCACGTAGTGCTTGCCGTCGATGACGGCGAAGCGTCCGGCGCGACTGGGGTCTGTCTGGTCGAGTTCATGTTGCCAGAGCCAGTTGGCGCATTTGAAGCAGACGTGTTGCTCTTCCATGATCTCGCGGATGCGGTCAAGGCTCCAGCGGTCGAGGTTGTCGGTCTTGCCGCACATCGTGCAGGCGAAATCGTTGTTCTTGTTACACATTGTTGTTAGGATTGGGTTTCACGGTTGGGCCACCCTCCCTGTGAGGGCGTCGCCACGCTCTTTGTCGTGGCGACCTCACGAAGGTGGCTTCATCTGAAATGTTTTTTTTGTGAGGGTTGAGATCCGCGTTAGACGAACTCGAAGGACGTCGCGACGATTTCTGCGGAGACGGCGTCGGATCCGTCGTTACGGGTGTAGTGGCGGTAGGTCAACCGTCCGGACACTTTCACCTTGTCGCCCTTCTTGATGGCGTCGAAGCCGGTGACGGTCGTGCCGTTGTCCCAGGCGGTGACGTGATGCCATTGGGTGTTGGTGACGGCCGTGCCGTCCGCGCTCTTGTGAACCTCGTTGGTAGCAACGCTCATCCGGAGAAGCTTGGCGTTGTCGAAAAACTTCAAGGAGACGAAACCGACGACTCCCTGGATAATGATCTGATTGATGTACTCCATCTTGTAGTGGTTTTGAGTGAAACGTGTTGGGCCACCCTCCCCGTGAGGGCGCCGCCACGCCCATTGTCGTGGCGTCCTCACGGAGGCAGCCGCATCTGAGATGTCCTTATTTGTTTTCAGGCGGGTAGTCGCAGGAACGGTATTCGTCTATTACATCCTGGGCGGCACAAAGAACGGCACCCCTGTTCTTGCGAAAATACTCCTTGAACTGTTCGGCAGAAGCCTCGGCAAGTTCCTCGGGAAGGGCCCGCCCGTTGCTGGCGTAGAAGCGAAGGTCGTCAAGAACCTCGTCGATATAGTCCTCATCATTGACGCAGTCACAGATGAGACTTACGAGATCCATGTCCATGGATTCGCAATAGGTGACGTTGTGTCCGCGCGCTTCGGCGATCTCGTCCCGCAGGTCGTCGCCTTCATCTTCGATGTCTTCGACGAACGGCGCGTGACGAATCTTACGGAGACAGAACCCGCATTCGGGATTTGTTTGAATCGAGACGAATGCAACCTTGATGAACCTTTCATGGTTGTCTTCCACAAGGAAGAAATCAAAGCCGACGGCGTCTTTCCCTTTTGTGATATTTGACCAATAAAAGGCCATGCGCTCGCCGGTAAGCGTTCCGTCGATAAGTTTCCATCCTGCAGCGGGCAGCAGCAGCGTATTGCCGTTGGGGCCGGTAACGACGGCTCCGTTCCGTTCTTTGTCCCAGGAAAAGGTGCAGAAGCGCCTCAGTTCCTCGAATGCCTCGCGGCCGGGGACTTCCCAGCGGCTGTCGCGGGCCTGGTACGGCAGGTCCGTTCCGGGCGTATTGGCTTCTTTGAAGGAGAGGAGAGATCCGCCGTCTGCGGCGGGGGTATTTTCGGCCGCCCAGAGCAGTCCAGAGGGCAGGCCAAGGTCTACGGGAATGTAAATCATAAAACGAATATTAGGTTAATGGTTCAGAGTAAGGCCACCTCCTGCGGAGGCGCCGTCGCACCTTTTTGCGGCGGCTCCGCACGGAGTGGCTGCTTCAAAGAAATCTCCGGTATGCTCCCGATATATGCCGGTATATGCCGATATGCTCCGACATATTCCCGGTTTCCTCCCGATATACGCCGATATACTCCGGTATGCCCCGATAACTACCGGGACAACGCCGCCACCCATCGCCAGCAAGCGCAACACCCGCTCTTCACCGAAACCTCAACCTCCTCTCTGCGCCGGCACGCCTGCCGGGGTGCCTGTAGCGAGCGGCCCTGCGCAAACCTCCTTCTGGGCGGGCCCGTGTGCGGGCTGGACTTGAACGGAGACAAAAAAGAAGGGCGAAGCCGTCCGACAGGCTTCGCCCATATAACAACCCAAAACCAATATTATTAACCAATTCCAGAGCCGGTCGATTTCGGACACGGTGCAATCACTGCAACGCAGGACCGTCATTGGCAAACGATGGTATATTTCTAAAAAATAAAGCCGAACGGGTTGTGGAGACCCCGTTCGGCTCCGTGTAAACACACCCACTCAAAATGTGTTAAACTGCAGGAGCCGATCTCCCGACGGGCTCGGGTTTGGAGCATCAGATTCTCCGGTGTTGCTTTGGTAGAGAGCGTGGCAGAACGCTTGGCGCCCAAGGGGTTCGTTTCGTTGAGTGGCGTCCCCCTCACCCTGAGGTCCGGGGACGCCGCTCAGGAACGAATCCCGATTACTCTCTATTTTTTTCTCCTTTCAGTTTTTTGACGTTGTTCTCGTACGTATT
>Ga0310690_10003442_pt1 | contig 23724 bp, 27 predicted proteins | sample AusTroGonzalo_MG_2_FD_207661 | JGI IMG/M metagenome (GOLD analysis project Ga0310690, IMG submission 207661) | Bovine rumen microbial communities from tropical cattle in Woodstock, Queensland, Australia - Gonzalo_04 (v2) (version 2) | ecosystem: Host-associated > Mammals > Digestive system >... | reverse complement strand
CCTCCGCTGCTGATATTAATAACCAGTTCCGACGGGAATGGATTCAGACCCATGACAATCGTCATGATGGAGTTTACAAAGCTGTCGTCAATCGGACCGACATGGGTGATGGTACTAATAGTGTGTATCGGAACCTGTTCAGTTTTTTTGTTGGGATTAGGAATAATACCTGTGGCCATTTATATCACATCCTTAACAGAGAATTGAATAAAGGAGACGCGAATGGGAAAAATGAATCAGAGGTTGAGAGATCTGTGCGGCAAGAGCACGAAAAAACAATCAGCAATTGCAGCTGCTGCGGGGATCAGCCCTCAGAGGCTGAACGACATAGTAAAGGGAAGAAAACCGGTGTCTATAAAACTGGTGGTGCCGATCTGTCAGGCGGTTGAATGCACGCCGAATGAACTGTTTGGCTGGGAGGATGATAGTATGGGAATCCTCTCGGATAAGATCACGAAACTGGTTGTGCTTGATATAAACACAGGGAGGGAGATTGCGGTAGTAACCAACGATCTGATTACTACCGCCGGAGACAATATCGTTGTCAAGCTGACGCCGGCATACGATTAATGCTCCCTGTCTTTGGGCGGGCAAGGGTCGTTCCCATAGCTGTCCTTGCTGCGGATCCTGCCATCAGGCCGTTGAATAATCAGTTCGCCCTGCTGGCGCTGCGCCATTGCACGGCCATACGCTGCGGCTTCGGATTGCGTGCCGAACAGCTTGGCAGGCCGGTCAGCGCCTTCCGTTTTGACGGACCATTTTCTGTCGTGCGGGGACACCCATACGTTTTTACCCATAAGCAACCATCTCCTTTCGGGCGGATCATACTACAGACGGAGTATGGAGTCAAGAGGGAAAATACAAGATATAGATAATTTATCCGCCTTGTAACCAATTTTGCCACAAAATATAGTGTTTCCGTCAAAAGTGTTTCCATGAATAACAAAGAGTTATCCGGGCACACAGCATGAAATGTGAGCGTATTAAGCGCGGACAGGGATCCGGCATCCGCGTATCAGATAGATAAAAAAAACCGCCCCGGTCAGGGGCGGTGAGGTGTGGAAGAATCATTGTTTTGCAGATGGGAAGGAGTGAAGAGCCAGTGTTCATATGGACTTTCCCAATGCGGGTTTTTGTAATTACGGCTTCCGGTTGAAACGCCAATATTAAAGTGCGGATGGATTGTGCAAATCTCTTCTAAAATCGTCTTGTAGAGCTTTTCCTTGGCAATCGTCCGTTTGCCGCGTGTGCGCTGGTCGGCAGGCTTTTCAAGATGATGATTATTCAGTCGAAACTGTATTGCGCCCATCACAATGTCGATACACTGCAGCAAGACGTGATCGTGGGAGTTCACTTCGGCGATCTGATCTCGAGGTATTACAAGAGGGCAGCCGTAAAAAGCAGCAGTATTCGGCATATCGCTCAGATATGTTTTAAACCGATCAGACCCTTCCTTTGTTGCAGGCATCTGATCAAGATAGATACGGACACGGAACGGTTCATACCCCTGAGTGTGAGTCAAGCCAAAAGCGTGTTTTAAAAACTGGTAATAGAGCTTAAAGTATTTGTCTTCTTTGGACTCGGTGATGTATTGGTTTTCCATGCTTTGAAACACGATTCGAACCTTGATTTTTCCCTCACGGACAAAGGAGAAAAACAGACGAATTACGTTCTGATACTTCTGAAGATAGTTTGAGGTGACTTTAGTCCACTTGATTTCAGAATACAGATTGTTTTCGATTTTGCAGTCTTCAAGAGCCTGCACAATGGGTTCGATATCAGAAGAGCGAACAATGCAACCGCCGAAGAAATCTCCATATTTGATATCGGTGTCGATAGACTCGTCACAGTAGATCACATATTCCATATACGTTCCTCTATGGGGAAATTGCAAGTGCCCCGTTCCACCTACATCAGTCCCCCACGTGGAACGTAAGGATTCGGTGGCGACAGGGCACTTACCTCTGTATGTAATATAGCACACAGGATCCGAACGCGTCAATAGGACCGCCGATGAAATTCTTTAATTTTTTCATAATTTAGTCTAATCAAAAACTAACCGTTCGGGATTTGGATCACAGGCAGGAGCGGCGCTGCTGCCTGAGCTCGAGAACCCGAACAGAACCTTGACAGCCGAAGACACTTATAAGAAACGCACACACGCACGCACGCGCACGCGTTTCTTATAAGGACTTTTTAGCGGCTAAGTTTAGACAGCAACCGGATGCAGGAGGGGAAGGATGAGGAAGCTCATGGAGTATCACATCATCTCCGGGAGGACGGTGGAAACCAGACGGACATGGTTACCATCCGGTCCGACCGTCAGAAAGAAACGGGGGATCCGCAGGGCAGGGGCCAGCTCTCTGAAGAAGATCAAGGCAAACGAACGCAGCTGCGTCATGAACCTGGCCCGCACCATCAACTGCAACTTCCGGGAGGGAGACTGGTTCGTCACGCTGAAGTACGATGATCAGCATTATCCGGCCGACCCGTCCGCAGATCCAGCAGAAAAGCGGGAGCAGGAATACTGTACGGCGAAGAAGATCCTGACAAAGAAGTTCCTGCCGAAGCTTCGGACTATCTACCGGGAGATAACCGGGAAGAGCCTGAAAGCCGTGTGGGTTACAGCCAACTGGAGCACCAAACAGAAACACTATGCCAGGATCCATCACCACATGGTACTGCCTGCGGATGCGCTGGCCATAGCGAACGACATCTGGAGAGAGATCGGCGGTCTGGACGGAACCATGCAGGCCGAGTGTCTTAACAGCGAGGGAGATTACTCCAGGATCGCAGCGTACATGATCGACAACGTTCAGGGCAGGCCGGCAGGAGAGAACCGATGGAGCGGATGCCGGGGGATGGAAAAGCCGATCATATCAGACCCGGTTGAGGTCACCGATGTGGAAACCATGGAGCCGCTGCAGGACGAGATCGTCAAGGACGTCTATGAGATGGTCGACGAGGACGGACGCATAGTCAGCAAGTACATGCGCGGCGTCATGCCAGAGCGGGTAGTCGTGAAAGGCGGGCAGATCGTCTTGCCCAGGCGCAGAAGGAGGAAGGCGGGATGAGCAAGCCGAGAGATCCTTGGTGGCCGTACATAAAGAACGTCCTCCGTGCATACCCGGCCATGAAGCGAGAACTGGAAGCAAGACAGCAGGCCTCGGTGACGGTACACTACAATGCAGCAGGAGGCAGCTCAGGACCAAGCAGAACAACAGAGAATACAGCGCTGCGGGAACTGGATCCTGCACGGCAGCGGGAATATGAGGCAGTCAGGAAGGCGATCCGAAAGACAGGATATCTGCCGGATGGAAAGACCCGCAATGATATCATCCGCTTGGTGTACTTCAGGAAGCGATACAACCTGTACGGTGCAGCATGGGCCTGTCATGTATCAGAAGCAACGGCGAGGCGCTGGCATGGAGATTTCATACGCTTGGTGGCAGATTATCTCGGCCTGAGATGAACTTGATACCTTAGGGCCAAGAATCAATGCGATAATGCTACCATGCAGAGAGTGGAGAAAGAGAAGATGCTGAAGTCATGTCAGTACTGCGGACGCATACATGCAAAGGATTATGACTGCGGGAAAAAACCTGTACGGAGTAATCGCAGCAGAGATGAGCGGGAAGCTGGACGATACACATATGCCTTCACAAAAAAGTCACTTGAGATCAAGGAACACAGTAATCATCTGTGTGCTGTCTGCTGGGTAGAAGGAAGACTAACCTGGGATGGGTTGGAAACGCACCACATCACAAAGCTGATGGATGCTCCTGATCTGCTGCTGGAAGACAGCAACCTAATCTGTCTGTGCAAACGGCACCATGAGATGGCCGATGCGGGCCTGATCAGCGCGGATGAGCTCCGCAGGCTGGCCGCAGAGCGTGACGAAGGGTACCCCGGGGGATCCGGCTTCTGGCCTGCCTGAGGCCCCGAGACCACGCGCCCACCAAAATAAAAAAATAATTCCCAAAACAACAATCCCAAAACAGGGAGAAGAAAAGGGAATGAAAGAGGATCAAAAAATTCTTACAAAGAATTGCGCACGCGGGATCGCGCATAAAGGGTGAAAAACCATGGGAAGACCGCCAAAAGCTGCAGATGTGATTGAAAAAGAGAAAAAATCGCATCGTACAAAGGCAGAGATGAACACCCGCAGGGAAGCGGAGCAGGCGGCACTTACCGGCATTAAGATGCGGGAGTATCCAGAGACCAAAGAGGACGAGACAGCGCATCGTGAATTCGCCAGGGTTCGCAGGATCCTGGCATCCGTTGGAAAGAACGATGCTATCTACGAGGCCGTCATCAACGAATACGCAACGCTGAAAGCAGATATCGATCGTTATGTGAAGCACCGAAACGAACTGGAGGAGGCAGATCTGCCGATCAGCGACAAGATCAAACTGGAACTCAGCTGCGACGCCCAGATAGACAAATACAAGCGCAGGCGGTTCGACATAGAGAAAGAAAACGGTATGACGATCGCATCATCTCTGCGGGCGATTCCCAAAAAGCCGGCGCCAAAGACAAACCCGCTGCTGGAGGCCCTGCGAGATGACGCATGACATCCAAAGCTCGCCGGCAGCCGAGTATGCGAGATGGTGCCTGAAACGAGGCAACCAGAAGGTGCCGAGATATGTGAAGCTGCAGGCAAAGTCATGGCTGCGGATTCTGGACGGAAAAGACAGGGAAGCCTATGTTGATGTACAGGCTTACAGGAAACTGTGCAGGCTCCTGAAACTGATTATCCATCCGGATCTCGGCAGAACCATGTATGACAGCCTTGAAGACTATGCATGGCTGCTGATCGTTGCAACATGGTGCACCAGAAACCGTGCGGACGGTACCAGATATTATGAGACTATTCTGCTGGAGATAGCGCGTAAGAACTTCAAGACCTTCAACTCGGCGGTAATATTCATCCTGCTGATGCTGACGGAAAACAGGTTTTCAAGGTTCTTTTCTGTGGCGCCTGACCTGAAGCTTTCAAAAGAGCTGCAGGTCGCCATCCGGAAGATCCTCAAATCGTCGCCGGCTCTGGATGACAGCACATTCAAGATCCTGCGGTCAGAGGTGCGATGCCTCCTGACCGAGAGCGAATACACTCCTCTGGCTTACAGCCAGGATAAACTGGACGGAAAACTTGCCCACGCGTTTCTTGCCGACGAGGCCGGAGCCATGGACAGCTATCCGATTGAAGCGATGCGATCTTCCCAGATCACGCTGCCGTCCAAGCTGGGGATCATCATCAGCACACAGTATCCGAACGACGATAACGGGATGATCGACGAGATCGACATCTCCAAGAAGACGCTGGACGGCCTCCTGGATGACCGAAGACGGTTTTCCCTGCTGTATGAGCCGGATCCGGAATTCCTGCTCAACGACCGCTGGATGGATGACGACCTTGTCATCTACCAGGCAAACCCGGTGGCGGTGAAGAACGAAAATGTATTCCGTTCGATCAAGAAGCTGCGGACAGCGGCTGTCCTCTACGAGAACAAGCGGGAAAACTACCTGTGCAAACACTGCAACATCAAGTTCAAGGGGCTCGGCGTTGAGGGGTATGTGGATATCCTAGCAGTGCGGTCGTGCATGGAGAAGATCCGGAAGGACTTCTGGAGAGGGAAACAGGTCTATCTTGGACTCGACCTTTCTCAGACGGACGACAACACAGCGGTGGCCATGGCGACAGCTGTGAACGGAGAGCTCTACGCACGGGTGACGGGCTTCATCCCGGCCGATCGGAAGGACATAAAAAGCCAGAAGGAAGGCGTCGATTATGACAGGCTGATCCGCCAGGGCGTGTGCATCGCCTGCGGGGACGCCGTAATCGACTATCCGACGGTGGAAAACTATATCATGGAGCTGGAAGCGGAATACGGAGTGGAAGTGATCCAGTGTGGGTATGACCGATGGAACGCGCTGTCCACCGTGCAGAAACTTGAGGACAGTGGCATGGAGTGCGTGGAGATCAAACAGCATTCCAGTGTGCTACACAGTCCTACAAAACTGCTGAAGGAGAAGATCCTGAGCAAGAAGGCGCACTTCGATGAGAACAGAATGCTGGAAATCAACTTCGAGAATGCACGCTGCACCGAAGACACCAACAAAAACAAGTACGTAAATAAGAAAAAATCCGAGGGCAAGGTCGATATGGTTGTGGCTCTGATCAACGCCACATACCTGATTGAACAGGATATGCTGTTCGGAGGTTTTGATTTTATCGCCCAGATGTGAGGAGCGGGAAACAATGGGATTCTTTGACCGATTCAAAAAAGAGAACAGAGCAGATGACGGCATGGTCAGCTTTGATGACGCGCTGCTGGCGGCCCTGATGGGACAGGGAAACGTAGACAAGAAGGTCGCCATGCAGATCCCAACGGTAAGCGGAGGCATAGACCTGATTGCAGGCATTGTGGCCAGCACACCGATTAAGCTTTACCGGGAAAAAGACGGAAAAGCCGAGGAGATACGTGACGATTACAGACTGCCGCTCCTGAACGACGAGACCGGCGACACGCTGAACGCAAACGAGTTCTGGCACGCCATGATCCGCGACTATTACACCGGCAAGGGCGGCTATGCCTACCTGAACAAAGCACGGGGAAGAATCCGCAGCATCCACTATGTAGATGAGAGCCGGGTCAGCGTGATTCAGAATGCAGACCCGATTTTCAAGGAATTCAATATCCAGGTCAACGGCGCGGAATACAAGCCGTGGGACTTTTTCCGGATCCTGCGGAATACCAGGGACGGCGCCGTGGGCATCCCGATCACAGAAGAAAACTCCCGCCTGATCGCTGTCGCATACCAGCAGATGCTGCTGGAATACGCCATGTCCAAGCGGGGAGGCAACAAGAAAGGCTTCCTGAAAGCGGAAAAGCGGTTGGACGACGCGTCCATGAACGCACTGCGGCAGTCCTGGCAGAGCCTGTATGCCAACGACAGCGAAAACATGATGATCCTGAACAAGGATATCGACTTCAAGGAACTGTCCGACACAGCAACGGAGATGCAGCTGAATGAGAATAAACGCACGAACGCGCAGGAATTCGCGAAGATCTTCCACGTGTCTCCGGAGGCTATGAGCGGGAGCGAGAAGGACATCGACGCGCTGGCCAAGCTGGCGGCCATCCCGCTGATGCAGGCGATCCAGTGTGCGCTGAACCGGGATCTGCTGCTGGAGCGGGAAAAGGGAAGCATGTATTATGCCTTCGACACCAAGGAACTGTTGAAAGGCAGCAGGACCGAGCGGGCGGATTTCTACACCAAGATGATCGAATCGAACGTCATGCAGATCGACGAGGTTCGCTACATGGAAGACCTGCCGGCACTCGGCCTCGACTTCATCAAACTCGGCCTGCAGGATGTGCTGTATGACCCGAAGACCAGGACGGTTTACACGCCGAACACCAACCAGACCAGCAGCCTGAACGGCACGGAGACGACTGCCGGCACGCTGCCGGACGATGAGAGCGACGAGGATGAAGAGCCCTTGCAAGAGGACAGCGAAGATGATATCATAGAGCCGCGGTCGAACGACTATATTCAGGATCCGAACACCGGACTGATGAACGGAAGCCATCCGAGCGGTGATAAAGACAGCGGAGGCGGATCAGGGAGCGGGTCCAAGGAGAAAAACAGCAAGTCCGGCGGCAGTGACAGAAGAAGCGCGAAGAAAAGAAACACCACGGATCACAAGTATTCGCCTTCTCCGCAGCGGAACAAGTCCGGGATTCAGTTATCACCAAAGAAATATGCAAAGCTGTGTGGGCAGTTAGGAACAAGGTACCCAAACTCTAAAAAAGGCATGCACTATACGCTTAAGGACAACAAATATTCGTATAAAGTGAAGGCAGATGGAAACGGCGGATTTACCTGTGAGTATAAGAGCCCTATAACGAAGAGGTATAAAAAATGAAATCTGATGAGATAGAATACACAAACTTTCAAAAGAAGTTAATGGAAAACTATGGTTCTAAGGATCTTGATGAAGAACAAGAGGATCTATATAACTGGCTCATGAACGCACCGGAGCATTATCAGAATGATGATAAAATGGAGCAGTATTACAATGAGCATCCGGATGCGACTCTGGAAGAACTTGATAAGTATTGGGTAAATATAACACCTCCAGGTCTTGCCCCGGGCGACGATGGCAGCGATGAGGATGACGACGACGACTAATCTCCAGGCGGGTGTGAAGATCCTTGAAATCCTGGATGATAACGCTGGGAATATGAATATGAAAACAATGTAAAAATCACCACAACAGACGGTAAGGTTTATATTGGAACAGTAATAAACATCTGCTATGCAGATGAAACTGAAAACGGGGAAGAAATGGTAGACATAGAGACCGATCAAGGGATTTTCGGCATCTATAAAAGCGAGATCAAAGAAATAGGATTCGATAAATAAGTAGTACCTGTTCCAGCGATGAACAACGGCTACACAAAGGTCTGACGGCTATGAAAGTCATGGGTAAAAAGTTCAGCCACATCCGCGACGGAATATATCCAAACATCACACTGGAAGGCATGAAACATCCTGCAAGTTGAGAGGTATAGCGGAAAATAGTAAAAACATAACAGCACAAAAGCACAAAGCCGGGAGGCCGCGTGCTTTTTTCATGCCCGGAAACAGAGGGCAATCATGAAGCACAGGAGGAAAACATGAAAATCGAAATCAGAGCGGACGGCGCACATATCTCCGGATATGTGAACGCCACGGAGAAAAAGAGCCGCCCGGTGATCACACCGCACGGCAAGGTGATTGAAGAAATCGAGCCAAGGGCATTTGCACGGGCCATCGAGCGGAACGGGGATATCACTTTGACAGTAGATCATGACAGCAGCAGCGTGTACGCCAGGACTTCTGACGGCACGCTGCAGCTGTATGAGGACGACATCGGCCTGCACGCGGACGTGCTGATCCGGGACGCAACGCTGATCGAACTGGCAAAGACCGGAAAGATCCGGGGCTGGTCCTTCGGCATGTACAACGTCGTGGACGAGCTTGTCGAGCGGGCAGACGACCTTCCGCTGAGGAAGGTGAAAGACCTGGATCTGGACCATGTGACGCTGGTGGTGAAGAAGACGCCAGCGTACAGCGCCACGTCTGTGGAGATCCGGGCGGGCTCCGACGTCGAGCTGGAAGAGCGCGGCCGGGAGCCGGAAGAAATGCATATTACGGTGGAAGAGACGAAAGAACCGAAACCACCGTCTTATGACTTGTCCTATGCAGCCAGGGTGTACAGGACAAGGATAAACGCTTTAAAAAAATAATATTTTAAACAGGAGGACAAAAAACATGAATCTCAAAGCACTGGAAGAAAAGAGAGCAGAACTGCAGGAGCAGATGATGGCCATCGCAACCATCACCGAAGGCGCGGAAGGCGTCGAGGCAAGGGCTCTGTCCGAGGAAGAGAAGGCAGAGTTCAACCACCTGGAGAATGAGATCCGCGCCATCGATGAGAGCATCGCCATCGCGGAGAAGGCCCGCAAGGCCATGACCGCCAAGAAGGCACCGTCGGCCGCAGAGACCACCGCCGAGGCGGAGGAGAGAGCCTTTGTCGACTACATCATGGGCCGCAGAATGGAGCTGCGGGAGGGGGAGCAGAACATGGACGCAACCAACGGCGGCGCCGTCATCCCGACCAGCATCGCCAACCGCATCATCAAGAAGGTCAAAGACCTCTGCCCGATCCTCGCCGGCTGCACGATGTTCTCGGTCAAGGGAACCCTGAAGATCCCCGTGTGGGGCAAAGCGAACAGCACCCACGACATCACCGTGGACTGGGGAACCGAATTCAGCGATCTGACCGCAGATTCCGGCGCATTCAGCTCTGTTGATCTGAGCGGATTCCTCGCCGGCGCCCTGACCCTGATCGGCCGCAGCGTCGAGAACAACGCAGTATTCAGCATCACGGACTTCATCGTGAACCAGATGGCAGAAGAGATCGCCGCTTTTGTCGAGGGCAAGCTGCTTAAAGGCGATGTCAGCAAGAATGAAGGCGCTCTGGCCACCACAAACAGCCTCAACGCCGGCAGCACCAGCGCCATTTCCTTTAACAACCTGATTGAGCTGCAGGCGAAGGTAAAGCAGGTTTACCAGGCAAAAGCCTGCTGGACCATGCACCCGAACACCTTCACTGCCGTCAAGGAACTGCAGGATCAGAATCACAGGTACCTGCTCCAGGACGATGTAAGCCAGGAATTCCCGTACAGGCTGCTCGGCAAGCCCGTATACCTGTCGGACAACATGCCGGAGATCGGCAGCGGCAACAAGGCCATCCTCTACGGCGATTACTCCGGGCTGGCCGTCAACTTCCGCGAGAACATCTCGGTCGAGGTACTGCGCGAGAAGTACGCCACCCAGCACGCAATCGGCGTTGTGTCCTGGTTCGAGTTTGACTCGAAGGTCATGGACAACCAGCGCCTGGCGACGCTGGTCATGTCCGGCAACCTCAGCGCAGGCTGACCGTAAGACCAAACACGGGCGGGGCGGAACAGGCCCCGCCCGGCTCGCCGAAAGGAGGGCAACATGAAAATCAGCACTCTGACGCTGGCGAAGGTGGCGGAATGCCTCCGGATTGACAGCGGCGAGATCAACGAAACCCTGCTGCAGTCCGCAATGGACTCGGCCAAGAGCCAGATCATCAGTGAAACGGGGCTCACGGAAGAGAAGATGGACGATTACGCGGATCTGACCACGGCGTATCTGGCCCTTGTACAGGACGCCTATGACAACGTCGGCATGCATTCTGACGGGAAAGGCATCAACGCCGTCAAGGACTGCATTCTCGGCCTGCACAGGAGGAATCTGCTGTGATGTTCGATTCCGGGAAAATGCGGCATAAAATCACATTCCAGCAGTATAACGGCACCGTGGACGCTTACGGCGACGTGCGGGACGATCAGGACGCGAACTGGACGGATGTACGGACCACATGGGCGGCCATCGACCCGGTGAGCGGCCGGGAGTTCTACGCGGCCGAGCAGAGCCAGAGCGAAGTCACGCACAAGATCCGCTGCCGGTACTTCAGCGGCCTGACCACGGCTATGCGCATTATCCACCAGGGGCACAAGTACAGGATTATTCAGGCAATCGACTGGGAGCTGCGGCACGAGAGTTTTCTGATCATGTGCAAGGAGCTGGTCGAATGAAGGCGAGCATTACCTTCGACACAAAGGACATTGTTCGCTTTGAACAGACCTGCAAGAACATCGGCGAAAAGACTGCCCTGAAAGCAGCCAGGAAAGCGGCACAGAAGGGCTCGAATGTCGTCGGAAAAGCGATCCGGCAGAACGCGCCGACAGGAGCGACCGGGCAGCTGAAGCGGGGCTTCAAAAAGAAAAAGGAAAAGTCTTCCAAGAAGGGCAAATTCGTATACGACTACGCCATGGATTCGGCCAAGAATGATATTTTTCAGAAACCGATCAAGAATCCCGGCATTCTTGGCGGCAAGAACAAGACAGGCTATTATCCGGCTAGTGTGGAATACGGATTTCTGACCAAAGCGCCCGGCGGCGGCTATAGCTATACGCGAGGGCAGAAGAGAGCGTCCAGGAAAGTAGAGGGACAGTACTTCGTAAAAGAAGCCTCGGAGGCCGCGGAATCCAACGCCGTCGAAACCATGAAGCGCGTCCTGAACGAAGAACTGGATAAGGAGTGGGCTAAATCATGAGTGTGTTTCAGGCCGTCCGCAGCGCGGTCAACGGCATCGCAGCCGTAAGCGGAAAAGTCTATCACGCGGAGGCGCTGAAGAACGCCGCCGCGCCTTTTGTCTTCTGGCTGCAGACCGGCGAAGAGTACGAGCAGAGCCTGAGCGGACGCACGGAGCTCGGCGAGGACCTATATGAGCTTCATATTGTGACCAAAAATCTGGAGACGCTGGATTCGATCTCCGCGGATGTGAGAGCGGCGGTCGAAGGCCTGCAGGGAAGCACGGTCAACGGCATTCTGTATGAACAGCTGGAAGTCCGGCAGATCTCGCCTGTGATCAACGAGCACGAAGTCAACCTGTATCGGAAGGTCTATGAGGTAACGATTCATTATCAGCAGGACGATTCCGGCGGCGTTCTGCCTTCAGGGTAAAACATGAAAAAGCAGAAGCGCATCAAGCTGTCCGTTCTCATCCCGGTATGGAATCAGGAAGAACTGATCATCCGGGCGCTGGACAGCGTTCCGATGCGGGACGACATCGAGATCCTGATATGCGACGACGCATCCACGGACGGAACGGCAGCGGCGGTTCAGCGGTACATGGAAGTCCACCCGGAGCGGATGATTCACTTCTGCCGACAGCCGTACAACCGCGGCGCAGGCGCATGCAGGAACGTACTGCTTGAGCAGGCATCCGGAGAGTACATCGCCAGCCTGGACAGCGACGACTGCTTCTATACGGACAAATTAGAGCAGGCATTGAGCGAACTTGACGGAACGGACATCGTCTTCATCACATGGCGGACGAACCTGAACAGCGTCCCGCAGATCGGGCCGAACAACAAAAACTATTACGCGGGGCTCAGCCTGCGCCTGATCCGGAGGGAGTTCCTCGGAGACCTGCGCTGCGATGAGATCCGCTGGGCCGAGGACAAAAGCCTCAGCCTGAAGCTGGACCGGCGAAAACACACAGAAAAATTCACGGGTATCGTTGCCTATCATTACAACTATCCGCGGGAAGGTTCGCTGGTCAACCTGAAAGAGAGAGGATTTGACGTCAGAATGTACGACAACGTGTTTTACTACAGCCACGTCTTCCAGATCGGCGGCGTGGAAACCTTTTTCTATGAGATCGCCAGGAAGTACGGCGACCGGGATCTGACCCTGCTGTACAAAACCGGAGATCGGGAGCAGCTGCGCCGGATTTCGGAATACATCCGGGTGAAGAAGTGGAACGGAGAGAAGATCCAGTGCCGGAAAGCCATCTTCGGTTACAGCTTCGATCTGCGGGACCTGGACGCCATCCAGGCGGAGGAATATATCCAAATCATCCACGCGGATTTCGGTGCGCTTCGGGATCGCATCAAACCGAAAGTCGACAAACGGTTTACCAGGTACATCGCGGTGAGCCAGAACAACGCCGACGAATTCGAGAAGCTGACCGGCATCCGGCCGGAGGTCTGCTACAACCCGATCACGGTGGATAAGACTCGGAAGGTCCTGCATCTGATATCGGCTACCAGACTGAGCCCGGAGAAAGGCTTTGACAGGATGCGGAAGCTGGCCGAGGCGCTGGACAGTGCAGGCGTGCGTTATCTCTGGACGATCTACACCGACAGCAGCCAGCGGATCAGCAGCCCGAACGTGGTGTACGCCTCCACACGGCTCGACGTGCGGGACTATATCGCCGACGCGGATTACCTGGTGCAGCTGAGCGACACGGAGGGCTATCCATACAGCATCCTTGAAGCACTGTGCCTGAACACGCCGGTCATCGTAACAGATCTGCCGTCCAACCCGGATTCACAGGTTGTGAACGGCGTAAACGCCTGGGTCCTTCCGTTCGACATGTCGGAAATCCCGATCGAAAAAATCGTCAAGGGCCTGAAGCGGTTTAAATATCAGCCGCGTGAGGATCGTTGGGGCGAGATCCTGGCCGAGGGCAAGAGCACCTGGCAGGAGGAGAAGAACAACAAGGTCACGGTGGCAGCGCTAACCAGATATCTCGACCTGGAACTCGATCAGATTTTTGAACCAGGCGAAACGCATGAGTGCAGCTGGGAGCGCATGCAGGATCTGGAGCAGAAGGGCCTGGCCAAAATGGTATAAACACAATCAAAAGAAATTCAGGAGGAAAAGAACATGAGCAAATCCAATTCAGTGGGTACCAAACTGAACATCGGCTCCGGCGGCGGAGCGGTCACGGTTGGCGGCCTGACTTCCATCGGCGGTATTGAGATCACGGCGGAAACCATTGACGTGACCGACCTTGCCAACAGCACCGGTTATCGTGAGAAGCTGCCGGGCTTCAAAGAAGTCGGAGACGTCAGCCTGAGCGGGTTCCTGGACGGAGCCGACAGCGGACAGACACAGATGTACGCTCTGCTGAACAGCCAGACGGAAACGACCTTCGAGATCATTTTCCCGACAGCCATCGGCAAGAAGTGGACCTTCACGGGTTATGTCGCAGGCTTTACCACTTCAGCGGACGTCGGAGACGCCATCACCTTTGAGGCGACGATCATCGTCACGGGTCAGGCGACGCTGACAGACACCCAGGTTTCCGCAGGGTAAACAGCGGATGAGACAGTCCCCCGCCCACCGGCGGGGGACTGGATACTATCAGGAAAGGAAGCCGACATGAAGGCAGAAAACGAGAAAAACGACATTGTAATCCTCGAACTGGACAGGCCGAGGGAACTGAAGTTTACCCATAAGGTGATGAAGCGGTTCTGCGCTGCCACGGGCGCGAAGATGTCTGGAATCCAGGACGCTGTGGAGGATTACAACAACATGACCCGCCTGATCTACGAGATGCTGCGGGCAGAGGATCCGGAGCTGACGCCGGAGCAGTGCGACGATCTGCTGGATAGGATCTCCATCGGAACGATTCTGCAGAAGGGCGCGGAAGCGATCGCTGCAGGCTTTGGCGAGCTTGAAGTCCCGGAGGGGCAGGGCAATTTCCCTTTCGCGACCCGGTAAGCTTCAGCTGGACGGATCAGATTCTGATTGCGGGCCGTGTCGGCATCAGCCCGGCAGACTGGGAAAACATGACGCCGGCGGCCTTCCGGGCCTATGTGAAGGGCTATCTGGAGGAAGAACGGTTCCGGATGGAGACCCGGCAGCGTCAGGACTATAACCTTGCGGTCATGGTCCGTGCGGCAATCGGTGAAAGGCGGATGCCGGAATACGAGCGCTTCTACCGCGGAGGGAAACAAGCCGGCGCTAAGCAGGATACCATGACGGATGAACAGATGTACCAGCAGGTGTTGGCGCTGAACGCAGCCCTGGGCGGAACCGTGAACGGAGAATAAATATGGCAGTAGTAAAGAACTTAATGGTGCGTGCCGGCGCGGACTTCTCAGCGATCACAAAGCAGGCGAACAAGGCTTCCGCCAGCATGAAGAACATGAGCACATCCATCGCAGCATCCACCGGAATGATCAAAAAAGCGCTGGGCGCCATCGGCGTTGCGGTTTCTCTCGGCGCAATCATCGCCGCGGCTAAGGACGCAAAAGCGGCCTATGACAAGCAGGCGGAAGCGGAAGCAAAGCTCGCACAGGTCATGCGCAATACGATGGGCGCGAGCAATGATGAAATCAAGTCCATCAAGGAGATGACCGCAGCGCAGCAGGAGCTGGGCGTCATCGGCGACGAGGTGCAGCTGGCCGGGGCGCAGGAACTGGCGACATATCTGGAAAAGTCCAGTACGCTGAAAAAGCTGATCCCGGTGATGAACGACATGGTTGCGCAGCAGTACGGATTCAGCGCGAGCGCGGAGTCCGCGGCAAATATCGCAACGATGCTCGGGAAAGTAATGGACGGCCAGACGGGTGCCCTGAGCAGATACGGCTACAAGTTCGACGAGGCGCAGGAGCAGATCCTGAAGTTCGGCACAGAAGAGGAAAGGGCCGCCACCCTGGCGGAAGTGGTCGGTGCCAGCGTAGGAGGGATGAACGAAGCCCTTGCGCAGACGCCGACGGGCAGGCTGCAGCAGCTGTCAAACACGCTGGGGGATATCAAGGAACAGTTCGGCGCGGCGGTGACAACCGTTGCGACAGCTTTTCTCCCGGCGTTGAACAGTCTCGCCAATATTCTTGCCACCATTGCGAACCTGGCAAACAGGGTGGCGCAGGCCATCGCAAACGTGTTCGGGAAAAAGCTTTCCGCCGGAACCGGAACGGTTGCGAGCGGAGCGGGTGCGGCATCGGAAGCACTGGATGACATGGCCGACTCAGCCGGCGGTGCAGGCAAAGCGGCAAAGGAAGCCGCAAAGAGCGTCATGGGCTTTGACGAACTGAATAAACTCAGCGACAACAACGCTTCTTCCGGCGGGGGAGGCGGTGGCGGTGCAGGCGGAGGCGGAGGCGGAGGAGGCATCTCAGCCAGCGACCTCTATGATCCGCAGGAAGCCGCAGAGTCGCTCGGATGGCTGGAGCGTGCGCTGCAGAAAGTGAAAGACCTGATTGCCAGCCTGGATTTTGAACCGCTGAGGAAAGCATGGGACCGCCTGAAAGACTCCGCAAAAAGACTCGGCGATATCATCAGCAGCGCACTCGGATGGGCGTTTGACAACATCCTTACGCCGCTGGCGCACTGGACAGTGGAACAAGCGTTCCCTGCCGGAATTGAACTGGTTGCGTCGGTACTCGATTTGCTTTCCAGCGTACTGGAACGCTTGAAACCGGTGTTCCAGTGGTTCTGGGAAAATGTTTTGCAGCCTATTGCGGCATGGACAGGAGAAAAGTTCATCAAAGCGCTGCAGTGGATCACAGAAAAAATACAGGCAATTTCAGACCTGATTTCCGGAAAAACAACGCTGAAGGAATTTCTGGATGATCTGACGCCGCTGGAAACGATCCTGCTTTCCGTTGCGATAGCGCTGGGCGTTGTCACAGCGGCATTGGGAACATTCAGTGGCATTGTAGGCGCAGTGGCCGGCGTGATCTCAATCGGTTCAAATATTATAAGCCTGTTCGGAAGCGTGATCGCATTTTTGACGTCACCGATCGGAATTGCGATTGCGGCAATCACGGCGCTGGTAGCGATCGGCATCTATCTGTATACGCACTGGGATGAGGTCAAAGAAAAGCTGCTTCATATCTGGGAAGTAATCAAAGAGAAGGCGATTGAATACTTTGAGCCGTTGTTTGAAGACATTAAGCGCATTTTTCAGGGAATTCAGGAAATCTTCCAGGGACTTATCGATTTTGTTGCCGGCGTGTTTACCGGAGACTGGGACAGAGCATGGAGCGGAGTGTGCAGCATATTTACAGGCGTAGTCGATGTGGTGATTGGTTCGATCAGCAGCATGTTCGACTGGATCAGCGGCCTGATCAGCGCTGTCGCAGATGCGATTTCCTGGCTGGGAGGACTTTTCCAGAGCATAAATGACGTGGCAAACACCAATGCAGCAAGAATCGAAGCCGACGGCAGTATCTATCTGCAGGGCTTTGCGAGCGGCGGCTTCCCGGATACGGGACAACTGTTTGTGGCTCGGGAGAGCGGGCCGGAAATGGTCGGAACTATTGGAAGCCGGACGGCAATCGCCAACAACGAAGAAATAACGGCTGGCATAGCGGATGCGGTCTACGATGCATTCATGACTGCGTTCTCCCAGACTGGAGGCGGAAGCGGAAACGGCCAGCCTGTTAACATTTACCTGGACGGTCGCCAGATCGCACAAAGCACAACAAAGTATCAGAACCAGTTCGCAAGGGCTGGAGCGATGTAAGAAAGGGAGGCATATTTATGACATTCACAATCAACGGCATAGATATGACTCCCTATGTCGCATACGGCGGTTTCAAATGGCAGAGATATGATGTTGAGTCTCCAAACTCCGGTCGGTCACTTGACGGACTTATGCACCGAGGCAGGGTGTCCACGAAGATTAAACTTGAAATTACATGCAGACCGCTGAAGTCTGACGAACTGAGCATTGTTCTGAATGCGATTCTGCCTGAGTTCGTTTCGGTGACATACAGCGACCCGATGTACGGAACAATCACAAAGACGATGTATTCAAACAATAACCCAGCATCTTACCTGATCAAAAAGCCGAGCGGAATTGAATACTGGGGCAGCATCACTTTCCCTCTGGTAGAGAGGTGATGACGGATGCAGACATCACCAAGCAACTGGGACTTGATCTCGCAACAGAGTGATGCGAAATACATCACACGGATTGCAATCAAGGGAGTAAGCGGAAACTGGATATACTTCGACCATGACACGATCATGTCGGTGAGTACCACGCACAGCCTGATCAATGACTACACTCAGCCGATAGGGAACTGCATTGCTGGGGAGATCGACCTTGAGGTCATTGAGCCTGATGAAGCAATTCCGACAATGGCAGAGATCAGGCTTTTTGTCAGGGTAAGATCGGACAGCCTTAATCTGAACAGCGGTTATGCCGCACAGGGGCGGTACTGGATCGACACAAGGGAAACCATCGGAGACGGATTTTCAGAAAACCGCTTACGGATTCACGGTTACGATGCAATGCTCAAAGCGGAGCGTGACTGGTCATCCACAAGCGGGATTACATATCCAGCAGATGATACGGTGGTTGTTAACCGGATTGCCGCCCTGATGGGCGTGACGGTGGACAGCAGAACAAGCCAGACTCTGAGCAACAAGTATTCAATCTCTCTGGCATACATGACATCCATGACTTGCCGTGAAATCCTGAGTTACATCGCAATGGGATATGCCGGGAACTGGACGATCACAAAGAACAACACGCTGTTGCTTCTTGCGGCATATTCCTACCCGGTAGAAACGAAACTGCTGATGGACGAGGACGGCGAGGTTCTGGAGTTCTCAGACGGAGTCTGCCTGATCGTCAGTTAAGGTGGTGAGATGATTGGCAAATAACAACATGGGCGTGGCAAGCATCAACCGCAGAATGACAGACTTTGACAAAGCGCCGCAGAAACAGGCGTTTACCAAGGTCATTGTGGTCGTGCCTGACAGCCCATCATTCACATTGCAAACCGCACAGCCAGCGGACTGGGCAACCAACTGGACGAGTTACTTTTACAAATCCGGGAGCGACTATCTGAATGTGACAGGAGACACCGCCCCGACATGGGCAAAGAACAAATATTACACCAGATCCGAAGATACTGTCTACGCTTCTCCAAAATCCGGTACTGCAACTGCTGAACAGACTTTGACGGTCACGAATCCGCTTGGTTCACAGGCAATGGCAGACAACATTCTCGCAGCTATCGGCGGTTGGAAGTATCAGCCTTACACCGCTGACGGATCACTTTTGACTCCGCTTGCGGAACTTGGTGACGGCCTGAACATGATCGGCACAGAGCCGCTGTACAGCGGTATTTACAAGCAAGAAACGCAGTACAGCACCCTGTGTGCGGCAGATGTCAGCGCACCGTCCACGGAAGAAGTCGATCACGAATATCCGTATGTTGATGCCGCAACGAAAGAAACGGACAGGAAGTTTTCTGTTCTTGAGAAATCCGTCACAAGCAACTATTCGGAACTGAAGCAGACGGCATCCAGCATCTCCGCATCCGTGACTCAGGTATCCAACGAAACCGGGAAGAAACTGAACAAGACGGAATCTTCCTCTTCCATGTCTTGGAATCTGACATCAAGCGGATTCTTCATTAACAATGCGGCAACGGCAAACGCAAGCAACTTCAAACTTAAAGTTAACTCAGCCGGGGCAGAGATCAACGGCACGGTCAGGGCGACAGCCGGATACATCGGCGGCGCTACATCCGGGTGGCTGATCGGGAACAAGAAGATCAGCACAGGCACAGCCGGGGCATCAGGCAGTATCCATCTGGATGCCGGAGGAGCGACTTCTGCAACTATAGCCGGGACTGCGCTGACAACCCTTGCAATCTGTGCCGGGGCAAACTTTGGTGTGACAAAGACAGGAAAACTGTATGCGGCATCCGCAGAGATTTCCGGGAAGGTAACAGCAACAAGCGGTGAGATTGGTGGATGGAAAATCACTTCAGCAACAATATCAAAAGAAACTGAAGATAGCCTTCACAGAGCTTATCTCCAAGCTACTTCCTCACCGTCAACAAACACCAGAGCGTTTTCGGTTGAGTCGAGAGCGAAAAAAACAGACTCATGGACAAGCTCTTTCTCTGTGACATATGGTGGTAAAGTTACGGCAAGCAACCTCGAAATTACTGGCGGCTCAATCAACATTAACGGAAGCACCTTCAAAGTAACAAGCGCCGGAGATGTCACCTGTAACTCCATCACAATTAGAAACGGAAGCAGCACGGTCTATTCTGCCGGGACATTCAGCGGCGGTCTGAGCGGATGCGGCGGTTCGGTTTCTTCTCAACTCAGTTTTGGTTCCGGCGGTGGATATTCAACTCTTGGAACTATTAAATCAACACTTGACACGATTGAAGCAAACTATATCACGGCGGATTACATCAGCTCAAACTACGGAGATGCACTTTCCGGGACTTTTGGAGATCTTACAGTTGCACACAACACTTGGGATTATGTTGATCTAACTGTTGTGACGAGCGTCAACTTTGCTATGCAGACATACGGCACGACAAGAAGAAGATTTTGGATAACATCGGGGTATTGATATGAACGATATGGGCATGATCAAACTCATTATTTCAACGCTGAATGACATTGAAGTAAAAGGGTCAGAAAACATGAGCAAGCTGCTTGGGTGCATCAATGCGCTAACGCAGATTGTTAACCAGCCAAAAGAAGAAGAAACAGTTATGGACGGTGGTGAGTTGAATGGCGAACCAACCGATTAGTACACTTCCAAGAACAACAGAAATAAACGGAGTTGATACAGAACTTTTTCCGTTTGACCAGACAGGGCAAACCGTTGCGATCACAGGCACGAATCTGCTTGCCCAGCTTCTCAGCCTGATTAACGGACACGGCGGTATTGATTCCATTTCTGAGCCTGTTGTTTCCGGGAGAGAAAAAACCTACACGATCACCTTTGACGATGGGACAACGACCACATTCACGGTATCGGACGGAAACGGCATCGCATCGTATGCGGTGGCTTATGCCATCGGTGACGATCCGACCGACCCGACTGTGACTTACGGCGACTATTCTGCAACGCTCCCGGAAGCGACAGATGCTTATCCGTTTACATGGACACGCCTGACTCTAACGGATGACGATGGAATTAATACGGTGGTCTATTCTGTCGGATACAAGGGCAAGGACGGCGAAACCGTTACAGGATCGGAAATCTCCTACGGAATCTCCGACAGCGCAACCGTGCCGCCGAGCAGTTTCAGCCCAACGCCTGTGAGTGCTACAACGAGCAATCCATATCTATGGACACGGATTGAAACCTCATTCTCCGACAGCGCACTTGATACCACGGCATACTGCGTTGCCGGGACTCCGTTTGTTTCTGTCGATGCGGTAACGACAACCACATTGCCAGCCGGATCTTCTGCGACTGCGACCGTTTCAAATGTCATCAGCGGCGCTGAGAACGAAATGTCCTTTGCCTTTGGGATTCCGCAAGGGGTAAAAGGCGACACAGGGGATTACATTGATCCGGTCATGTCCTACGGCACATCCCTTTCAGCGGCAACAGAACCTACCACATGGTATAATTCTCCGACTTCCCTTGACTATTCAGCCGGGAGATTTATCTGGCAAAAGACAGATTTTACGCTGTCGGGGGCGCAGACGGTTCAGCGCACGATCAAGTCCATCATCGGATACATCGGTGCAAACGGATCAGGATCAGGCACGGTCACTCAGGTCACATTCAACGGCGTGGCATATCTGGATGACGGAACAGGCAATGTCAGCATTAATGTTGATCCTGACGATGTCGGAGCAATCGCAGATCCGTCTGTGAAGAACAATGGTCAGGTTCTGACTTACGATTCCACAGCCGGAGAGTGGGTTGCGGCAAATCCGGCAACAGGCAATGTCAACACAGTCAACAATGTCGGAGTGACCGCCGGGACAACGAACATTGATCTGAGCGCATCAAATATTCCGACATCGGACAGTTCCAATGTACAAGCGCACATCTCCGACATCGAAACCGATGTGGACGGCAAGGTGGACAAAGCCGGGGATACGATGACAGGGCAACTGAAGATTACAGATATCAACCGCAGTTATTCGGCAGTTGCTGTTTACGATTCTGATTATGGGATCAGCAATCTTCCGTCTTCCACGATTCAACCATATATGTTTTCATGGGCAGGAACGGATGAGCAATCAATGGGATTTCTCCGTGGGTATCTTGCCGCAAACGGTGACAGCGGTATGTCGATCATGGGCAGAAATCGCATAAACAATGCCACATATCTCAATTCTTTGGGTCTTATTGTAAAAGCAGATGGAACAAATGTTGTTAATGTTTCAGACCCAGATGCATGGCGAACTGCATTAGGACTTGGCTCTATGTCTACCGTCAACTCTCCTGTTCCTGTAGCGAATGGTGGGACTGGCGCAACTACAGCAGCTGATGCCAGAACAAACCTCGGCCTTGGAAGTATTGCAACTGTCAACTCGCCCGTTCCTGTGGCGAACGGTGGGACTGGGGCAACTGATGCGGCAACAGCGAGAACTAATTTAGGATTAGGTTCTTTGCAAATTTCAACAAACAGTATTGCAAATGGTTCGTCAAAAGATATTTCAATGCCAAATTCAACACATGGTTTTATGTTTATGTCTGGTGCAGGTTCTTGTAAGGGGATTTTTGCGTTTAATATTCAATCAAACGGTTTAGCAACGCATACCTTTATCGGAACTCAACCATCTGGCATAACAGTAACTAACGGAACAAATAAGTTTACAGTTGCAAATTCATCTGGTGCGACTGCTTACCTTTGCGCAATGACATACTAAAAAGGAGAAAAAAATGGCAAGAGATATTTACATTGTTGAAGCACACATTGTTGATGCGAACGGCACTTTCAACTTTCTGGCAGGGTATCCGAAGACTTTCGACAGCCGAAACTACAGCGGGGATATTGAGAAAACACGGCGTAGAGCCGAGGGCGAGTTCTCCGATTGTTGGGGTGCGATGTGCAAGCGTGATGACCGCATGATCCAGACGGTTACGCTTTCTCTGGTTGATGGTTATCAGCTTGACAAGAAGTCTATGGGCGAGTTCCCGGAAGAGCCAGAGCCAAACGAAGAGTAATGCTTTGAAACTGCGGCGGCTCAGTTCTGGACTTCGCCAAATCTGCTGTGGATAACAGCATGAACGCAAATGTTCGTTGTCTTACAACCGCCAAGTATAAAAAACTAACATAAGCTAACAAAAGCAAAATCTAAGTTTAAAAAATTGGCAAAATCTTTACTTAGAGGTTTTTGAAATGATGACTCAAGACGAATTGGATGTTTTCGTCAACGAGTTACTGGACGGTGACGAAAATGACAATAGCTGAAGCGAAACAAAAGTTGGTTTCCCTCGCTCGTTCACAAGTAGGATGTCGTGAGGGAGACAACAATTACAACAAGTATGCCGAAGACCCTCGCATCACACAGCTTTATGGCTGGAATGTTCAAAACCAGCCGTGGTGCGGTACCTTTGTTAACTGGTGCTTTTTGAATGCGTTCGGAACAATCGGCGGTCAAATGACTTATGGAGGCTCTGCGGCTTGTGCTACACAGGCAAGCTATTACAAACGCAACGGAGCTTTCGTGCAGAGTCCAGCAGTTGGCGATCAAATCTTCTTCTACTCAGGCGGTGGAATCAATCACACGGGCATTGTCGTTGAGGTGAACGGAAGCGCTATCAGGACGGTGGAGGGGAACTACTCCGACAAAGTCAGTCTCTGCACATACACGACAGGCAACTCCGTAATTGCAGGATACGGGCGACCGGACTGGAAACTCGCCGCAGACGAAGCGGTTGATGATGATTTCCAGATGGCTGATACCAGCTCGGACGATTATCTGAACGCTTTGGCGAGCATAGTCGGAGCGAAGCCTGTTGCAAACACAAACACCAACACGACAGTGAAGCCGATCATTAACACGGCAACAGGAACAGTAAACACTAACACGGAAAACCAT